>JAAUYH010086627.1_pt1 | contig 17307 bp, 16 predicted proteins | sample 7278061 | NCBI WGS metagenome assembly JAAUYH01 (sample SAMN14350203, study PRJNA611818) | marine sediment metagenome | isolation source: surface marine sediment (0.6m) | place: French Polynesia: Moorea | collected 2018-08 | reverse complement strand
GAAGAAATAATGGCTTCCATTTATTATGTCAATCTTTCAGTATTTCAATCAGCTCCAGATTGTTGGGCTATTGATCAGTTATTTCCAATAATGCCCATTCACCGTTTGGATGAAGAACCAACCCATAGAGGGATTTTAGCAGATTTGACCTGCGATAGTGATGGAAAGATTGACCGCTTTATCGACCTTCGAGATGTGAAGTCGGTATTAGAATTGCATGCTTTTAAAACTGGAGAACCGTACTACTTAGGTATGTTTCTAAATGGAGCTTACCAAGAAATAATGGGGAACCTACATAATTTATTTGGGGATACAAATGCAGTTCATATTCACCTAACACCCAAAGGATATCAAATCGAACATGTTGTTAAGGGTGATACAATGAGTGAAGTGGTAAGTTACGTGCAGTATGACTCGGAAGATTTGGTTGAAAAAATTCGCCAACGCTGCGAACTTGCTTTGGAAGAGAAGCAAATTACTTTATCAGAATCCCAAAAATTATTACAAACCTACGAGCAAAGTTTGAGTCGGTATACTTATTTGCTCAAAAGTTAAATTATTTGCTCAAAAGTTAAAATTTAGTCACAAGTGAAAAATCAATCAAAAGTTTAAAATTTTGACTGTTTGTGATGTGAAAATCTCATAATACTGTCATAACATCCTACTGCTGCAATTGGTTATGAACCTTAAATTTTGACTTTTAAATTCATTCTGAGCGACTCCTCCCCCCAAACTTTGTGGGGAGGGAGAAATAATTCACCAGCATTAAAGAAATATCGGATATAACAGATTGCTGATGTTAGGAGCATAAAAAACCCCAATTAAACAGTATTTATTAATATGGGGATGTTAATTTGCGAACAACTACTTGTGTTAGCTGCCATTAGTTTGTAACAATTCAGCGATCGCTTGTCTTTCCATAGGGGTTGTAGATGGTGGCTTTTGACGAGTATCTGTAATCAACCAATCTAAAGATGCTGCTTGAACGTCAATTGATGCACCAGTTTTATCCACGCAATAGCGTCCAAAGACTAATTTGTCAACTAATCTAACTCCTGCTCCTAAACGAGAATATTCGAAGATTACGCTATTTTCTACCGTTGCATCACTGCACACCCAGCAATTGGGACCAATCATCGTTGGACCAATAATTTTTGCCCCATCTTCAATTTTGGTCATTGCACCAATATAAACAGGACCTTGAATATCAACTTTATCCCAATTTACATTTACGTTCAGACCAGTATAAACTCCCGGTGCAACTTCATGACCGGGTATGCCAACGTTCTTAATTTTGCCTGTTAATACTCCTTGAATTGCCTGCCAGTAATCCGGTACTTTACCAATATCTACCCACTGAAAATCCATTGGTATCGCATAAAAAGGAGCACCGATATCTACCAGTTTAGGAAATAACTCCCCACCAATATCGTACTCTACCCCTGAGGGGATGTAGTTGAATATTTCTGGTTCAAATATATAAATACCAGTACTAATGTTAGTACTTTTGGCTTCTTCTACCTTGGGTTTCTCTTGAAATTCTTTGACACGACCCTCTTCATCAGTAACGACAATCCCATAACTCGAAACCTGATCCTTAGGAACAGATTTCATCACAATAGTTGCAATTGAACCTTTAGATTTATGCCACTTTACCGCTTCTGTCAAGTCTAAATCAATTAAAGCATCACCACACAAAACCACAAAGGTATCATCAAAGAAGGGAGAAAAATCCTGAATTCGTTTCATCCCTCCTGCAGAACCAATCGCTTCACCTACTAATTTGCCGTTATCATCAATCCTTCCCTCAAAAGAATAGGCGATCTGCACGCCAAAACGTTGACCATCGCGGAAATAACTTTCTATTTCCTCAGCCAAATGGCTAACGTTGACCATAATTTGATCGAATCCATGTTGACGCAGCAACTCCAACAAAAATTCCATCACTGGCTTTTGTAGGATGGGGATCATTGGTTTGGGTGTAACGTAGGTAATAGGACGAACGCGAGTTCCTTTACCCGCTGCTAGAATCATCGCCTTCATAGATATTTATTCCTCAACCAAAAGCCAGTTTACGATCGTCAAGTGATACTTAGTCATCAGTTTATTTGTGTTCTTAGTCATCACTGTGCCGGATGGATTAATATTCAACTCCTTACTTATTCAATTCATAAGGAGTTGTAGGAAAATCCATTATCTATCTTTAACCTATTTACTCAGATTTTGGGTTTTACTAAAAAAAACTCCATGAAATAAAAACTTGGGTCGCAAGTTAGCCTGCATTAGTTTGTTGATATATCTAAAGGTTGCTCGGGATTACTAGCTCGAGCAAGCAAGCGAACTTTCACTTCTTGGTAAAAGCCCTCTTGAAATAATTCAACTTTTGATTGTGCTGATAGTAACAACAAAGCCCAAAATACGCTCACAGTATGGGAGTTAGGGGACTCATGACTGGGATTTTTCAACTGTAACTGTGTTTTCTGAGTCCATAATGTTACTAATTCCTCTAAGTTGACCCAGTTATGTTCTAATTGTAACTCTGAAGCAGAATGGTATAAAACTTGCTCTAACTCCCCTGCAACTTCCGTAAGATTTTCTTGGTGAGCTAGATCGAGTGCCGCCCGCATAGTTCTGACAGTCGGAACTCGATTGCGACGGGGAGGCTTATTCCCCTTTTGCACTAATTTGAGTTGGCTTGCCATAATCTGTAACTGCTCGATCAGTTCTGGCAAAGTTACAGGGCGTTTGGCGGGCGGCATTGCTGCAGGACGACGGCGTAGTTGTCGCTCTAATGGGAGTCTGCCAGTTTTATAAAGTAATAAATTATCTTCATCCCCTCCTAATTCGTCTTCTGGCAAAACTTCTTCATCAACTTCTGGAGTAAGTTGCATTTGCATCAAGGTGTTTGCCTTGAATAAAACCAGCATTGAAGCTGACAAAAAAGCTTGCCCTGACTGAGATAGATCGGTTTCGTAATTTCGCGATCTTTTTTGGGGTGCCATTAATTCCAAGTATCGATCTATCACCTCTATTACCTGTACATCCCAAGGATCGATTTTTCCTTGTTCTGCTTGGTAAATTAATTGCTGAATTGTCTCTAAAAGCTCCGAAGCATCCATTTACACACCCAGAGTCAAAAATTCACAATATAAAAGGTGATAACCTTATTTTTCATATTTCCTAATCAGCATTTGCTTCTTGCAAATCTTTGGTTTGCATTTCAGCTGCTGGAGGAAGTGCAAGTTTTAAGGATTGAACTTCCTCTTGATAATTTTCTATCTTGCTCTTTAATTCTCGAATCTCCATATTTTTTTGCCGAACTTTTTGGCTGGAGATTAAATTTTGTTGTAATTGGGTCCAGACACTAAATAACCATGCCAAAATTGCTCCCAAGCCAACTGCTAGCAGGAACTCCACAACAACTGGTGCTTTTACCTCAAGGTTGGGGAGAATTTGAATCGTTGCTGGCTCGCTGTTCTGGATGGCAAATAAGACCAAACCCAAACCAAGAATAAAAATAATAACAAAGTTTAATTGTCTGACTGGAAACATTGCACTAAATTTAGGAAGTAATTAGTTAGGTTTAAGTTTTTATTTGAAACTGATAATCAGTTTTTTAGCCAATAGAACTTTATGGTCATACAACTTTTGATTTTTCTTGTTTAGATAAACCTCTTAGCTGTAGTTCACGGCAAAATAATATGAGCATAAAATCAACGAATCAAGTATAGCATGATATTTTTATCTAAATTTAATATAAAAATTAATAGAAATTTTAAAAGTATAGAGATTTTTTGGGGATCTGAGTTCTACCCAGATAAATTTAAATAAAGATAGTTTGTTAGTTTTTTGATATTAAGCTGAATATAAGAAAATTTCAGATTTATTTATTTTTTATGCTTGGTTTTGTGGAATTTGTGGTTAAAAAACTGTAGATAATATATTTAGCTAAACAAGTAATAGGATTTAACCTCTATTTCTTCCCATTTACCCCTAGGAATTATTGTGCTTTAAAGTATCAAATGTATCTTTAATTGTTCCAGCAATAGGAATTGCAATTAGTGTCCCAAACAATCCGGCAATTTCAAATCCAATCAGTATAGACACCAAAATCCAAACAGGATTTAAGCCAATAAAATCACCAAGTAATTTTGGAGTGAGCAAATTATCTTTAAGTTGTTGAATCAAGATTGCGACTGCTGCAACTTCAATTGCAAGCCAGAAATTTTGCATCAAAATTAATACAGTCACTAAGCCAATACCTAAGGTTGCTCCCACAAAAGGGATGAGTTGGGAAATGCCAATAATTATGGCAAATAATAGGGCAAATGGTACTCCTAGCAAAAAGAAAATAGGTGTAAGGCTTACCACCATGAATAGTGCAAGCAAAATTTGACTCAAGAAGTAATAGTGAAAATTAAGTTGTAATGACTTGGCAAAAGGGACGCGAATTTTTTTTGGTAGTATGTTTATTAAACCGTGCCACACTCCTTTACCAGAAAGCAGCATATAAAAACTTAAGACGACAATTAATATGAAATTAATTAGTGATGAAAACAAACTTCCCGCAAATCCCACAGCACCTTCAGGAATTTGCTGAACTAAATTTTGAATGTAAGTATTAACTTGTACGCTAATTTGTTTAAAATCTAAAGGTAATCGTCGCCTTCTAGCTAAATCTGCCAAATGTTCTATGTTAGTTTGGGAAGCAGTTAACCAATCAGGAATTTGGTGTAGTAGTTGAATTGTTTGATCTATAACTATTGGTACAAGGGTAATAACTGAAATAACTAATAATGCTAAGGAGATTCCCAAAACAGTAATTACAGCTTGAGTTCGACTAAAGCGAGCGCGCTCTAAAAATTTGACTAAATAATTAAGTAAAAAAGCAAAAATAGCCGCTGTACCGACAAGAGTAATTGGGTGTTGAAAGTACCTAAATAGTAAAGATAGCAGCCAAATGTTAAGAGCAATAATTGGACCACTTAGACCATAGAATAATAAATTTTGCACAGAGGCAGAAAGGCGCATAGGAGCAATCTGTGTGATATGGGTTAGGCAGGATGTAATCTTTTACAAATTAAACTTTTACAGATTAAATTTTTGTAGATTGAACTTTTATAGATTAAATTTCTACAGATTAGACTCTTTACAAACTAAACTCTTTACAAGTAGGTTGATTAACTTTAGCTAGTCGCCAAGAATAAAAACACCGATGGATAGAACAGTAGCCGATCTTCGCAAAGATTACACCCTGCAAGAGTTAAATGAAACTGAGGTAGACCCTAACCCTGTTATACAATTTCAGAAATGGTTTGACCAAGCGTGTTCCGTTGACATACCAGAACCCAATGCCATGACTGTTGCGACAGTTAGTTCTGAAGGTAAGCCCTCAGCAAGGATGGTGTTGCTTAAAGACTATGATGGTAGGGGTTTTGTTTTCTATACGAATTACAATAGTCGAAAAGGTCAAGAACTAATAGCTAATCCCCATGCAGCGCTAGTTTTTTGGTGGGCACAACTCGAACGTCAAGTTCGCATTACTGGTAGTGTAGAGAAAATTTCGTCTCAAGAATCAGATAAATATTTTCACAGTCGTCCTTTTAACAGTCGTATAGGAGCGTGGACGTCTAATCAAAGCGAAATTGTTTCCAGTCGCGAAATTTTAGAGCAGCGCTTGCGAGAACTTCAAGCAAAATATCAAGATTTAGAAGTCCCGCGTCCTAACCATTGGGGAGGTTTTCGAGTCATCCCTGCGGAAATTGAATTTTGGCAGGGACGCTCCAGTCGTTTACACGACCGCTTACTATACAGTAAGTGTGATGGTGGTACTTGGGAAATAGAACGTTTATCACCTTGAATATCAAAGTTTTAGATATTTTTTTAGTTGGGAAAAAGTTTACTCTCATCATCATCCCAAGGCATAATATCTTGAGCAATTGATGAATGAATAGCATTATTTTTTTTCATCTTTTGAATTCGGCGCTGAGCACAAGGATATTTCATTAAAGTCAAGAATAGCCAGCGCCATTTATTCAAATTTAAGCTTTTTCCCTTAAATTTTCTGGTGGTAAGTTTTTTTGTATTTAACGTGGAATTTTTGTTTTTATTCATGAGAAATAATCACCTCACTCTAACCATTTACTTTCATTAAGTATTTTTTCTATAGCTTTAGCAAACTCCTCACCTTTCAGATTAGATAATTGCGAAAATCTATTAAGTTCCTTCAAGAGTACAAACTGCAACTCCGCAAAATTGCCTCGAATTTTTTGAAAGTCTGGGTCTTTCCCAGCCCACTTCCAAAAATTATTTTCAGTATTTCTTACCAAAGCATAAACAAGATAAGTTTGAGCTATTTTCTTGATGGAATCGCCTCCATAACCTTGAGTAAAAGTAATTGCATACCAAGTTGCCATACTGTAAATAAATGGCCCATTCATTTCTAGAGTCGCATCCCAATTTTTCTCAAGATACTCAATTTCATCTTTAGCCTCTTGAATTTGAACTAGATCCCCTACAAGTAATTGAGATATTGCTTTACGAATTCTGATTCTGCGAATTGACTCTTTATCTGTACATTTTTTTAATGCACTTTCATATTCCAAAATAGCTTTTCTTTGTAAATTTCTCCCATCACTAACATACCCTTTAATCTTCCCATCTTTAATGTTGCTAATTTGGCGTCCTTTAGTACTATAAATATCGGCAAGATTTTCATGAGGTTGATACCAGTTAGGGCATAATTTAATTGCTGCTTGGAAATCTTCGGTTGCTAGCTTATAAAAAAAGAAACCGTGAGTCGGAGCACTAGCATAATAAAGAACGCCAAAAAAATGATGAATTTGAGCTTGGTAGCGCGTGCGTTTTTTACCAAAGTAAAATTGGTGGGGTACTGCTGCAACCATTTCTCGTCGCGATAGTTCTATTGCTAACCACCGAGTAGCAGGTTTTAAAAGTAATCGGTAACGTTCTTTCAGGGATGGTAATGCATCACTGCTTTCCTCTTCTCCTTCTTCTTCTTCGCCTTCTTCTGCTTCTAATTTTTGCTCCTGGTTGTTTTCTAGGTTTAGGGGTGATTCCCAGACAGTATAAAGTTTAGAGGCTAGGTGACCTTCAATATCTGTAATTTCAAAAGTAATACCAATTTTTTCATTATTATTTCCTCGATTCTGGAGGATACTAGTAACTTTTGTCCCATAGGTTGGGAAAATTACATTTAATAGTTGTACTACTGGATCGATTTGATCCGGTGTGAATTCATTGAGGGAGTCAACTAAATTTGCTAATCTTTTGTCTGGGGTAGCTCTTGGCAATACTAACCTATCATTGGGGCGGTAGTTTTTCGGAGCAACTTTATCAACATGTTCTCTGAGTTTATTGTGAACGCCTCTCATTTCCCGCAGCAATCTTTCTCGAGCTAATTGACTCAATCCAGGTAGTACACTATTAAGTTCTTCATTTCCAGAAGCATTTTTAAAGTTATCAACTATTAATTGTGAATAACGATTCCAAATTAAAAATAAAATTCGTTGAATAATAATAGAAATTAGTAGAATTAGGGCAACTTTACCCAAAAAGAAAAGAATAGTAGTAATACTTTTTTCTAAACTTTCTAGATTTCTTACTAAATCTGTAAATGGAGTATTGATATCTGTTTTGAACGCTCTATAACTAGTTTCTTGGGAAGAAAATAGCCCAAATATGAATACAAATAAGATAACAAGTAGTAAAATCCGCTTATTCATTGGTTTGCTCTTTGTTATTTTGGTACTTGTCAGAATTTACAAATCAATTTGTTATCTCAAATTGTAAGAGCTAATTCATCAAGCAGATATTAAGAAGGCTGTATCTAAGTCTGAAATGTATACGCACTCATGATTCATCAATTTTTTATTCATCAATTTTTCGTTCTGATCAAAAATAGTTTTATAAACTCGCTGAATGAGTTATACGAACCTTGAAAAAATCAAAAAAAAATAGAGCGTTGTACGCTCATTAACAGTAATCGAAAATATTTAATTTTATCTTCCCAAAATGTAACGTTATTAATTTTCATTCAGTCGCTGTTGTCTGAGATAGATCCATTGCAGGAAGTGGAATAACAGTATATCTCAGGAAAATTCCACCCCAGATAAATAAAACTATCAACAATGTACCAATAGCAAAAGGATTAGGAAGCCAGAATACAACCTCGACATGGTTAAGTTTGCCAGATTTTAGTTGCCAAACAAGTTTATCTCCTTGTTTTTCTGCTGGAAGTGCATTTTCAGATTTCTCTATGTTCTTAGCACCCCAGGGTGTATTGAGAGCAAATTCCAAATCGAGAATTGAATCAGTATTAACTAAGGAATTACCCTTGGTTGAAATTAAGCCCAAAGAACGCAAATCCAAATTATAAATTAAGCGTTCGCGATTAAAGAAAATAAAGTTATTATCTGATACTACTAAGTTTGATTCGATTTGATTGAATTCTGAATTAGCTTGATTCTCTTTTGACTTGACCTTAGATTTAGAATTCTTCTTAGGAGTTGGGTGGAAAAATTTATTGAATTTCTCCTGCAACTCGTGTCCGCTACTAAAAGGTATGGTGACAATTAGTTCTTTTTGTGAAACTCGTTTGGTTTTTCCACCTACCTGACGAGCACTACTTTGAATATCATCTAACCAATCATAAACTGACTCGCCGCTAAAGCTGGTTAATCTGTCCCCTAATTGGATTTTTTGCACTAACTCACCACTATTAGCGTTATGAAAGGTTGTGCCAACATCATATTCTACACAACCCGATAGTAGTAGGGCTATTGCTACAATGCAAATTACACGACGCATTCGCCACAAAAGCTTTCCTATAAATGACAATGTGGTGAATGAATTTTTTTTGCTTAGTCTTGACATAAGCTTAATTGTGAAAAACAGAAAATATTTTTACTTAACTTTTGCAGCTTCAAATACTAAACCATACTAGGCTAACCACAGTTAAAGCAATAGCAAGTAATGCAATCGTAATAAAACGATTATCCTTAGTATTTACTTGAGTTAAGTCAACTAATTCTGGCTCAGGTTTTTTACGTTGTCCAGAAGATTTTTTGGGAGCAACTGAAAGACGAATTTTTGATTCATTATCAGGTATATCTGTAAAATCTGGAATTTTCGTCATCCATTCTTCGGGGCGTTTGAGTTTGGGTGCTTGAAGAATATATTGTAAACGCTTGGCTTCCTTACTAGTTTCTGGATAAGGATGACGTTTTAGTCGTTCGCACAACGTGATCGCATCTTCAGTAAGTCCTGCAGCTTCGTAGGCGGTCGCCAACCAAATTTCTACTTCACCTGCAAACCGGCTATTGCGAGCTAATAACGCGGAAGATTTTTCCAGATTTTCCACGGCTTCTCGATATTTACCATTTTCGAAGGCTGCTTTGCCAGTTTTATACCTAGCTTTGGCAAGTTCTAAACTTTCTGAAGTCACTTTTATTACGCAAACCGCACACTGCTGTTTTTATTTTCTCATTTCTTATTGAATGGGGAACAGGGAACAGGGAACAGGAAATAACTTATTAAGTTTTAATTATCACTCCCATTCAAGTCCTAATCCCAATCCCCATATGCCTAACGCCACGCTATGCTAACGCCGTTAGGCGCGGGCTCACCCCAATCCCCAATCCCTAATCCCCAACCTCTAAAAATCAAGTTGAGAACTAAGAATCATTGTCCCAATACCACCATCGGTAAAGATTTCCAATAACAAAGCATGGGGTATTCGACCATCAATAATATGGGATGCACGGACACCTTGAGCGAGCGATCGCACGCAACAATTCACCTTAGGAATCATTCCACCGGCGACTACACCCGTTTTAATTAAATTACGAGCTTCTTGAATATCTATTTTAGGAATAAGAGTTGAAGGGTCTTTATAATCTTTTAAAATTCCTGCTGTATCAGTTAACAAAATTAATTTTTCTGCATTGAGGGCTGCAGCGATTTCTCCTGCAACAGTATCAGCGTTAATATTATAAGCCTGACCATTTGCATCTGCTGCGACGCTAGAAACAACCGGGATATAACCATTTCCAACTAATGTGTCAAGAACTTTGATATTTACGCTGCTGACTTCTCCCACAAAACCAATACCTTCTTGACCTTGGGGACGAGCAGTAATTAAATTACCGTCTTTACCACAGAGTCCGACCGCAGACCCACCAGCTTGATTAATTAGTGAGACTATTTCTTTATTAACGCGACCAACTAAGACCATTTCCACCACATCCATTGTGGGAGCATCGGTTACGCGCAAACCATCCTTAAACAAAGGCTCTATGCCAATTTTACCCAGCCAATTGTTAATTTCAGGACCACCCCCGTGGACTACAATTGGTCGTAAGCCAACACAGGAAAGAAAAACAATATCACGGATAACTTTATCTTTGAGATTGCTATCTTTCATCGCTGCACCACCGTATTTGACTACAACGGTACGACCGGCGAATTGTTGAATATAAGGTAATGCTTCGCTCAGAACCCTTACGCGAGTTGCAGCGTCTTCTTGAATAAATTCGGAATCGTTAACAATCATGAGGAGAAGGTAGAAATTTTGAGTGTAAGTTTTTGTAATTGATGATTCTCTCAATAATGTCTCACACCTTGGGGCCAGTAATATGAGTCAAAAGTCAAATTCACAGTAGCAGTTCTGTCTCCAATCACCAATCCCCATATGCCGCTTGCGGCGTGCTATCAGCAATCCCTAGTCACCATATGGCTAACGCCACGCTATGCTAACGCCGTTAGGCGCGGGCTCACCCCAGTCACCAATCCCTCCCTAGTCGCCAATCCCTAGTCGCCAATCCCCAGTCGCCAATCCCTACTACCCATCCGCAGAAACAGGATTTTTGAGAACGCTGGGAATTTGCTCTAATATCCTAGTCGTAATTTGTTCTGGTGTTTCCCCTTCAGTCAACTTAATTCGTAAATCTGCTTCAGCATACAATTTTTGTCGTTGTTCGAGAATACTCTGCAGTTTACCTTTGGGATCTGGATCTTGTAACAAAGGTCGAGTCTTATCTTCCGCAAGACGGTTGTAAAGTAATTCTACTGGTGCATCTAACCATACAATCAAACCGTGGTGTAGATAACTCCAGTTTTTTTGATTCAGTACAATACCTCCACCTGTTGCAATACTTAATCTGGTGTGAGCACAAATGTGAGACAGTACTTCAGTTTCTAATTGTCGAAAAGTTGCTTCTCCTGATTCCGCAAATATTTCATTAATCGTACATCCCGCAGCTTGAACTATCACTTCGTCAGTATCTACAAAGCTATATCCCAGTTCAAGAGCCAACAAGCGACCTATAGTAGTCTTACCAGCACCCATCATGCCAATCAGGTACAAGTTAATTCCTTGTAATAAATTATTCACAAGTAACTGCGCTCCGCTTCAGAATTAAGATTGCATGTTAAAAGCTTTACCACCTTAATCTCTAAATGTACCAGAAAGCGGGAAGATAACTAGAATTCAGTATAAGATTTATTTTGCGCTTATTTCATTTCAGATATCTGCTTTTAAGGGCTTCCTCACGAATATAGTTTTTTAATTGAGTTTCAAAAATTGTTTGGTTAATTAAAGATAGACCGCTATTATGACGCATTAATCTGAAGTTTTCCTCAATTAATCTTTCACCGATATACTCTATGATCACCGGTGCTATATAAAAATTAGACTCTTTTCTGATAATTAAAGAACGTCTTTGCAGGGAATCAATTGCTTCTAAAATTACTCTTTGGGAAACCCTAAGTAAAATTTCTTTTTGTAATTTACGCACGGAAACAAAATCTTGATTCAGTGCTAACCAATACATAATTTGCTTTTCTAAGGTTGATAAACGATTAAATTGTTGATCTAATACTGCCCGAATATCACCAAAAACTACGGTTCCTTGTTCGAGAAATTCATATATGTTCCCGTTAAATAATTCTTGAATAGCTGTTGACACCAGTTTTAAAAATAAAGGATTGCCTGCATAACAATCAATTAACAGCTTAATTTCATCATTTTTTATTTTTTTGAATCCCTTAGATTTGAGTATCTCACCACTTTCTTTATAATTTAACCCATCTAATTTTAAGCAACGGACTGGTAATGTTTGTCCGGCTAAAACCACAATTTCTTGTGGTTTTTCACGACTTGTTAATAACAAGCTACTTTGATGTTGAGAATCTCCCAAACGTCTGATCAATTCTCCATAACCTTCATAACCAGGACGATAACAAATTTGAGCAGTATTATAACCAATGCTATTTATCTCATCCAAAATATCGGTTGTTAAATTAGAATAATCTACTTCTCCCAAACAACCATTACATAAAATTGAGTCTAAAGCATCTAAAACAATTAAACAGCGAGACGAACGCAGACAGTCAATTAATAACGAAATATTATTATCGATGTTATCAGAAATCATCCCTTCATAATCTGGAGATATTATTTTTAATATCTGCTTTAAAAGTACATCTACCGATGGTGATAAATGGAGCGATCGCCAAATTACATAATCAAAATTTTCTTGTGATATTTGCTCTGCAAGCTTGACAGAAAGGGCTGTTTTGCCAATTCCTCCAATTCCCAAGAGTAAAACTAAACGACAATTATCTTGGATAATCCATTCTTTAACTTGGGCTAAATCTTCATCTCTACCGCAAAAACTACTAACATCAATCGCCTCTCCCCAATCTAGTTTTGCAGCAGATTCTATACTAACAAAATCAGCTTTTTCTTTACCTTGATAGGCTGTAACTCCATTAATTCTATTCACTCCATTGATAGATATGCGATTTTTTTTATAACCAGCTTTTTCTAATAAAGGAGTTACACGACTCCAATTTTTTACTTTTACTGAGTATCCCATTTGCTTACACAGCATCTCTTCTATATATTTATATAAACCATTAGATAGATATACTCTTACAGTGCTGCTACTATTACTGTTGTAAACAGTTTTGGCTATCTCTGCGGGACTAAAAGCGCAAAGTAAACCTCTCAAAAACTTTTTTTCTACAGGAGTTAGAGCTTTTCCTTTTGCCGATGCTAAATCCACATATAACTTTTCTAACTCCCAATTATTTTTAGCTTCTATAAATTCTTCTTCAAAGTTATTTTTGTCTGGTGCTTTCATGCGGATTCTTTTTTAAATTAACTAAAGAGTACTATCTTAACGATGTTTTCATTAAGTAGCTACAAGTCAATAAATGGAACAATAAATGATGGATAACGTATTTAATAACGTCTGTTATGTAATATGTAAGTCGTTTATTCCAGATGTTAATACTTGACTGTAATTAAAATAAATTATTTGAAACTTTATCAAGTTCCGACAAGTCAATATAAATAAACTAACACTAAACTCTAGTAGCGTAATTTTAACTATAAATAATATAGTTTTTGATCGCTACAGTATTACTAGTTACCAAGTTACTCGATCTAATATAAAAAAAACAATAATTTGTTTAATAAACAACTGTAAAAATGACTAATTATGAAATATTCAATCAAAAGCGTTGCGAATTTCACGGTTATTACATAACCGAGTATGCATATCGTATTTAAGACAGTCCGAATAAAAAAATGTGGTGTTGAGAGGTTTTTACCATGACACGAATTCGTGACGTTGTACAACAAGCCATAGCAAAAGGTTGTTTAACGCTCGAAGCAGAAAATAAATTGCGCGAGTTACTAACTCAAAAGTACGATCTAGAAGACCTGAATGCCTTTATGTCTCTCCAAGAAGCGGCAATGGCAGGCAGAGTCAAGCAAGAATCACGCGTTCGTAGGTAGCACAGCTAAAGTTTTCCTATCAGCTAATATTTTTCTATTTCTGAGGTCGTTTATCCTTAACCTCAAAATCATCATCTTCTAAAAAATCCCACTCATCGTCGTAATCTTCTTCTTGGTTTTTTGCTTCATCAAATTGCTCTGCGCTGGATGATTTGTAAGGAGAAGTAATCACACGATAATCAGCATCATAAATTGACTCTGCTCTCCCTACACCCGAGTTTTTTTCTTCGCGTGAGTTATACGAATAGCCAGAATCAAAATCAGAATCAGAATCAAAATCATCATCATTACTTCTACTTCTTGTTGTTTGATTATTCCGCGAAGTATTCGTATCCCTTACTTTTGTGTCTTGGTAGTAAGCTGACGTTTCTTCCCTTTCATCTTCAAAATCCCAATCATCTACTTCCCCTGCATTTTCCCAACTGTCATAACTGTCATATTGTCGAGTTTGATTTCTATTTGTATCTCTAGGTGGTGAAGTACTATTATCCTCAGACCTTGATTCTGCTGCCGTAGAGTAACGTTGGGAATAACCGCGAGTTGAAGTTTTTGTTTGGCGATCGCGGCGATTACTAAAAGATTTAAAGGTGTCTTGGGGTTGGCGAATATTTGGTAATTTTAGCAAACTAGCAATAAGCTCATAGGCGATAGCACCAGCAATAATGCTGATTAATATCCATATCGATAAGGGAAGTGCTTGAGTTTGTACACCCAAAAACACTAGTGGGAGTGGTGGGACGACTGACAAGTTTTGCGCTATAAATAACGTTAGTCCTCCCAGTACCACTACCAAAAAAATCCAGCGATTTACAGACATAGCAATTTAAAGAGGGATTTATAACAGAAGTCAGCATACACGCGATTATATGTCCCGTTCGACACATCGTACGCGCTCAAAAATTACATAATTTAAAGCTATAAGTACTTTATTTGACTTTGATGCTAACGCGTCTGCAGGAGATCCGGAATATTAAACTAATTATTCCTATATTTTTATCTTAGATCTTTGATTTCGATATGAGTTAGGGACAGGGAATCGGTAATTGGTATACGCCCGCACTGCTAACGCAGTGTTAGCAAGGCGTGACGCGTAAGCGTCATATGGTAATTGGTAATTGGATAGCAAACTTGCGTTTTGCGGGTTGGTCGCGCTGTTCCCCGTTCCCTGTTCCCTATTCGCTCACTTTAAATATTACGACCTTGCCATCTTTGAATTGGAATACAATCAATATCAAGTTGGTCTAAGCTTCGAGCTACAACAAAATCAACTAAGTCTTCAATGGTCTGCGGTTTATGATACCAAGCAGGAATTGCAGGAACGATTCTTACTCCAGCTTCTGCCAACATGGTCAAATTACGCAAATGAATTAAGCTAAACGGAGTTTCTCGCGGAACAACAATTAGTTTACGTCCTTCTTTAATTTGTACATCTGCAGACCGCTCCAGCAGATCGGAACTAAGACCATTGGCAAGTTTTGCTACGGTACTCATACTGCATGGCATAATAACCATTCCTAAAGTCCGGAAAGAACCACTGGCGATATTGGCTCCCACATCACCCCAAGGATGACAGCGTAACTTACCTGAGGTTTCTACTCCTGCTTGCTCTCGCCAAAATTGCTCTTGTGCAACAGGTTCAACCGGCATTCGGGTACTTTGTTCCGATTGCCAAACCATATAACTAGATTTGGATGCAACTAATTCAATCTCGTAATCAGCTTCTAATAAAAATTTGAGGGCGCGTACTGCATAAATCAATCCAGATGCACCGGATACACCAACAATCAGGGGTTTGTTATTTGAGAGTTTATTATTGTTTGACACGTTTTATTGATTCAGATTCAAAATTATCTAAAGTTTTTGAGGGTTAATTAATGGCAACGGGGAAGGAAATTAAAACAAAAAATAAAAGCCCCCATTTTTAGCACAAGCATCTCCCCAAGGAAGAAATGGGAACTATACGTTGAAGTAGTAGTTTTCTTGAATATTGTCCTGAAAGGGTGTTGAACTTGAGGTAATAGGATTTATTGCGCCCAGATAGACCAAAACCCATTGGTTAATAAACACATTCTTGTGAAAGAAGAAAGGGATAGGAATATTTAAACTCCTTTACCTTTCTTCATTGTCTGTTTTTGCTTTACTTCTGTAAAGCATATGATGTTCTTAACACTTCCAATTACTTTTCTGGGTCGTGTCCGATTTTCTGGACGCTTATATGAATACAAGATCGTACTTTTGAATTCAATTTTGTGAATTCAATTTGATGAATTCAATTTTGTGAATTCAATCTTTTATTCAGAAGTTACTCATCATCATATTCATCCATATCTTCAGGATCTAAGCGCTCGCTGTAATACATGTCACCTCGCTCGTCATCATTAACATTGATATCGCGACCAATGGGCAAACCATCACTACCAACGGTGACTAAATCAATTTGCTGACGATAATAATCGACGCTTTTAACTTGTACGGATACTCTATCTCCTAAGCGATAGGAAGCACGATTCTTACGTCCAAATAATGCTTGTTGTCGAGCGCGATACTCATACCAGTCATCTTTGAGAGAACTGACATGTACTAATCCTTCAACTCTCAGGGGTAAATCATTACCTTTTTTGGAACTGGATGGTGGAACTTCGATTTCCACAAAAAATCCGTAGGATTGTACCCCAGTAATTACACCACTGAAAACTTCTCCAATGCGTTGTTTCATCAAAGAAGCACGTTGTAAGCCTTCCAAGTCTGCTTCTGCTTCTAGGACTTGTTTTTCCCGATCGTTAAGTTGGGTAATAACTCGGGTTAAATCGCTTTGTAGTTCTTGCTGTAACTCTGGTGGTAAAACATTCCAGTTAATATCGCCATGACAGGAAGAAGAACGCAAATTAACTCGTTCTTTCACGCGGGTATTGCGGCGATCGCGTCCGTATTCATACAAGGTGTAGTATACCCTTTGCATGAGTAAATCTGGATAACGACGCAATGGAGCAGTACAATGGGTGTAACCTTCTGGCAATGCTAAGCCAAAATGTGCACCTTGGGTAGTACTATAGGAAGCCTGCTTTAAAGTATCCTGCAATAAGTAAGTTAAAACTTGCTCGGAAGCTGATTCTCCAAACACCCGAATCAAATGTTGATAATCTAAAGGTTGAATATCTACATCTTCCGGTAATGCTAACTCAACACCCAAATTGATTGCTAATTTGAGCATTTCTTGAACATCTTCAGGATCGGGAGTACCTTGAACTCGCCAAATCGCAGGAATATTCAAAGCATTTAAATGAGATGCCATTAATTGATTGACAAGTACTACCAATTCAGTCAATAGCGACTGTAGGGGAGAATCGGTAGATACTACACACCCCAAAATCCCCTCATCATAATAAGGATTTTGATTGGCAGGTAAGTTTAATTGCAAGCTACCCCGACTCAAACGATTTTTTTCTAAAACAGATCGCAGAGCATTCAACTCTTGCAACATT
>JAAUYH010029108.1_pt1 | contig 17307 bp, 16 predicted proteins | sample 7278061 | NCBI WGS metagenome assembly JAAUYH01 (sample SAMN14350203, study PRJNA611818) | marine sediment metagenome | isolation source: surface marine sediment (0.6m) | place: French Polynesia: Moorea | collected 2018-08 | reverse complement strand
TTAGCGAGATTTTAGAGATAAAAATAAATTTATCAAGTATAAATTTAGCGATGGTATCTATTGGTAAAATTCTTTAGACATATGTTACTAATTATGAAGTAAAGTAATAATGATATTTTAGATAACTACTTAAAAACATGGTTGATTATTGTATATAAAGCAACGCCTTAAATGCTAACTTCATATCTCTAACTTCATCCACAGTAATCTCTCTTAATTTGTAGAGGAATTGTTTGAGAAATTACTGAGAACTAAAATTATTTTTAAAAATCTATTTAAGTAGAATTGATGAGTGTGGAAAGATTAATAGGAATAGCGATCGGCGTAAGCTGGCACTGCGCGATCGCTCCGCTGCGCTTGATGGCTTGTAAAAAAATAGAGAAGAGAGCTAATCTTTTAAAAAAGACAAAACCATGAGATCTCCTTTAAACCTTCTCTCCGTTGAAGAATACCTTAAATTAGAGCAAGATGCTGAAATTCGTCACGAATACTTAGCAGGACAACTCTATGCTATGGCTGGTGCTAGCGAAGCACATAATCTAATAGTTACGAATCTTATTGCTATATTACGTCCTCATTTACGAGGTAGTTCTTGTCGTGCTTTCGTTTCTGATATGAAGGTTAAAGTTAAGACACAAAAAGCAGATATATTCTATTATCCCGATCTTTTAGTCACCTGCGATCCTAATGATACTAAAAAATACTTTAAAATTAATCCTAATTTAATCGTAGAAGTCTTATCTGAGTCTACGGAAACTACAGATAGACGGGAGAAAAGAATTAATTATCAAACTATTGAAAATTTACAAGAATATGTCTTGATTTCTCAAGATGAGATAAAACTAGAAATTTATCGCAAAGATAATAAAGGCAATTGGACAGTAGAAACCTTGGGTAAATATGATAATTTGGCACTAGATTCAGTCGGATTAACTTTGACAATGGCAGATATTTATGAAGATGTTTTTACTCTTTAGATTATGAATCTCCCTATTGTCTATCATCCTGATTATGTTGCTCCCCTACCAGCAGAACATCGTTTTCCGATGCCCAAATTTAAGTTATTGCATGACTTATTATTGGTAGATAAGATTATTCAACCAGAACAAGTTTACCTTCCCGAACTACCATCAACAGAATTAATTGAGTTAGTTCATACTCCCGATTATGTTCGAGGATATTGTGAAGGAACATTAGATAGTAAAGCTCAACGTCGTATTGGTTTACCCTGGAGTAAAGCATTAGCTCAACGGACTCTTATGGCTGTAGGGGGGACTATTTTAACCGCTAAGTTGGCGCTGGAGTATGGTTGTGCTTGTAATACGGCAGGAGGTACTCATCATGCTTTTCCTAGTTACGGTTCGGGATTTTGTATTTTTAATGATTTAGCGATCGCTGTAAAAACACTACAACATCAAGGATTAGTTAACAAAATTTTAATTGTCGATCTAGATGTTCATCAAGGAGATGGTACAGCCTGGATTTTTCAAAATGAGGAGACGGTATTTACCTTTTCTATGCACTGTGAGGCGAATTTTCCTGGTAAAAAACAAACTAGCGATTTAGATATTCCCTTGCCTATAGGGTTAGATGACGATGGTTACTTGCAGATATTAGCCAAACACCTACCTGATTTATTGACGGAAGTTAAACCCGATCTCGTTTTGTTTGATGCAGGAGTAGACACCCACGTGAGCGATCGACTGGGCAAATTGGCATTAACCGATTGGGGTATTTATCGTCGAGAAAGATTGGTTTTAAGCACCTGCTTTGCTGCTGGTTATCCTGTCGCTAGTGTGATTGGTGGTGGTTATAGTAAAAATATTCAAGAGTTAGTATATCGTCATTCTCTAATACATCGTGCTGCTAGTGAGGTTTATTTTTAGGAGTTCAGGAGTTCAGGAGTTACAGGAGTTCAGGAGTTCAGGAGTTCAGGAGTTCAGGAGTTCAGGAGTTCAGGAGTTCAGGAGTTACAGGAGTTACAGGAGTTCAGGAGTTCAGAAGTTCAGGAGTCAGGAATTGCTATGCAAAAGAAAGTGGGAAGTGTAGGAATACCTTTCTCCCTTGTCTTCCTTGTCTACCCTGTCCTCCTTGTCCCTTTGTTCCATAACTTTTGGAATTAATGAATCGGTATCAGAAGAGAATTGCTAGAGAAAAAGCAATATTTTCTACTAAAATCAAATTCTGTAGATATGTTGTACATATATTTATGAATAATTCAATACTTAACTTAACCGATTATGCCTTCAGGTAAGAATCACGATCGCATTACCCTCTGGACTTTTCCTTGGATTGTTGGCGGGACTTTGATTTTAACTAGAGATGGGGAATTAACTTTAATTGTTGCTAGTGCCTTTCTGTTTAGTGGGTTGATGTTTGGTCCTGATTTGGATATTTATTCAATCCAGTTCAAACGTTGGGGCATATTGCGCTACTTTTGGCTACCTTATCAAAAAATATTTCGCCATCGCAGTTGGTTTTCCCATGGGTTAATTATCGGTACAGTGATTAGAGTAGTTTATTTGTTGAGTATTTTAATTATTTTATCTACTTTTTTGGTCGCGATCGCGCAATTAATTTTAGGGTTTGACTGGAATTGGCAAATCTTTACTCTGCAAAGTTTTAATTTGCTCAAACAAGAATATACTCAAGAGGCGATCGCTCTTTTTTGTGGTTTAGAAGTAGGTGCAATGAGTCATTCTCTCAGTGATTGGCTGAGTTCAATTTATAAACAGCGACAAAAAAAGAAAAAGTCTTAAAAGGTAGTTGGTAGTCAATCGTTCAGTTTGAGCTAGATTGCAATCGATTGCTGTACGCTAATAAAGTAGGATGAAAGACCTGTTTAGAGTAATTGCTCGATCGATATGCAAAAACCCTGGATATATACAAGATTTAATCGCAGAGTATTTTTAGCGGTACTTTTTTTCCTGCTTGCTTCCAGCAAAGAGTATGTTGCGAGGGAGCTAAATACTACTAAATGTGATTGGTGTTGGACTGGTGCAGTAACCAATAGCACCATAACTATTAAAGCTAAACTCAATACTCAAGTTCAATTAGGCAAAAATTATATTCAAGTTTTTTTTAGTAAAAATCCTGATTTGGATACTAATAAAAAAGTTAACAAAGTTCCAGCCAGTTCCTTGACTAATCAAATAGCTACATTTAACCTGGTTGATCTAGAAGAAAATACTCTTTACTACTATATAATTATCGCCGATGGTCGAAGATATCCCAGCACAGGAACGCTGGAATTTAAAACAGTAAAAGTCAAGACAAAATATAGCTTCGCGATCGGTTTTTCTTCCTGTGCAGGTGGAACTATTAGTACATATCTAAGTTCAGGAGTAAGCAATAGTAAAGTATTTGATGTTATTCGCCAATACAAATATAAAATTGAGAATGGCAAAGATTCTCACTTGTCACTATTCATTCACATGGGAGATTTACATTACAGAAATGATCTACACTTCCTTGGTTTAAAAGAAAAAGATATTGATGACTATAGGAACAATTTTGATTTAGTCATGGCACAAAATAGACAAAGAAATCTTTATCAAAATATTCCTCTTGCTTATATTTGGGACGACCATGATTACGGAACTAACGATTCTAATAGCTCTTATCCCCTAAAATATATTGCCAGTGAAGCTTATAGAGAACAAGTACCTCATTATCCTCTTGTCGAGACATTAGACGAAGAACAAAATTTAGGTGCAATCTATCAATCTTTTGTCATTGGCAGAGTGAGATTTATTATGACTGACAGTCGTTTTCATCAAGATTTAGTAGAAATACAAGACAATCTAGATAAAACTCTGTTAGGAAATCATCAAAGAGAATGGTTGTTTGCACAACTAAGAAAAGGAAAACAAAATCAACAAGATAATCAAGAAGGATTAACTATATGGGTTAATAGTATTCCCTGGATAGGAAGACAAGATGATTATAAAACTAAGGCATGGAATAGATTTGCTCAAGAAAGAACCAAAATTGCCAATTTTATTAAAGAGAACGATATTGATAAATTACTAATGATCTCAGGAGATGCCCACATGTTGGCACTTGATGATGGACAAGAAGGGACAAGCAACAACTATGCAACGGGTGGTGGAGGTTCTTTTCCTGTAATTCATGCTGCTGCTTTAGATAGCAGACCATCATTCAAGGGAGGTTCTTATAACGGAAAAGATTATATTGTCAATCCAGAGGCAGTAAAGATTAAAGATGGTGCTATCCCAGGAAAAGGACAATGGGGATTATTGAATTTTATCGATGATGGTAACAAGATTGAAGTAACAGTTGAATTGAAAAGAAGGGAAGATACCTTGATTCAACACACTTTTATTTTTAAGTAGCTAAAATTTATCCCTCAAAACAAGCTTGAGAAACTACTACGCTCTACTGATCTCAAGCATCAAGCATTGGTAGCAAACATTAAAGTCTTTCACATAAGTCCTTCTAGCCATTATATTTAATGAGTTTAATATTAGTCGGCAGAGACTATTTGAAGATCGGATTAATTTCCTACAAAAATGTTACAGACTTTTTATGCTAATCATTGCTTTTTTTGTTGCTGGATTTATTCTCGCTAGTTTAATTGAATACTGGATTCACCGTTTAATGCACGTTTTTCCTTGGTTTGGTAAGGTTACTTTGCACTATAAACATCATTACGAAGAAAGCTATGGAGTGTGGAAAGACTTTAAAAGCTACAGTCAGCTTGTTTTACTTCTGTGTCCGATGTTTCTAATTTCTTGGTCGGCAGGAATTAGTGGTAGTTTAGGAGGTCTAGTCTTTACTGCTTTTGCAGCGTATACTCATAAACTTCAACATGAAAACCCTACTAAGTGCTTTTGGATGAGAGTTCCCGTTCACTATCTTCATCACAAATACAGTTGTCAATATAACTTTGGTTTGTCTGTAGACTGGTGGGATCGAGTCTTCAAAACCTACAGACCAAATCAGTGGTTTATTCACCAAGAGTTAAATCAAACTCTTTATAACGATTTACAGGAATTAGCACAAGTAACAACAAAATAGATTAGACCTGTTCTGAAAATTGCACTTCCTGTTTCTAGTGGGGGCAAGTCAATGCTTTGCCCCTACCCCAGACTTCTAACTTTTTGTAACGAAGAATGGTATTATTAATTTAGTTGGGCAATTATAAAGATAATATTAAGATTGTCAACTAGAGAGAGTATGAGTGATATGGAAGCTATTTCCCCTGCAAGGCTACACGAACTTTGGAAAACGATCGATAGTACTCCACCCAATATATTAGGACAACTCAACGATCGAGATTTAGTTAATTGGTTGACAGAACAATTCGATCAAAATCATCCTTTACCTGCTAAAGAATTATCCACTTTGAAAAAATATCTGGCTTCACGACTACAGTTAATCCGAGATCTTACTTTGGGTTAATAACTTATTCTAATTACGTAGATAGTCTTTTAGAATGATAATCTCGTTCTCGAAAACACAATCGAAAATTCTACGTGATGAGTTTTTTGACTCCTTATACAGCTGAGATGATTTTATGCTAGATTCCCAAAAGCATCAGGTCTATCTGAATTACATTATAGTCTTCAGAACAATCAGATAGACCATAACCTTAATAATGTAGAACAAGCGGTTATCCTGGTTGTAGACGATACGCCCAGTAACTTAAGAGTTTTATTTAGCTGTTTGGAAAAATCTGGTTATAAAGTCTTGGTGGCGCAAACAGGAAAAAGTGCGTTAAAAATAGCGGAAATTGCTTCTCCAGACCTAATTTTACTAGATGTTCTCATGCCTGAGCTAGATGGCTTTGCCACTTCTCGTTGCTTAAAAGCTCAGATTGCTACTCGTGACATTCCCATAATTTTTCTAACGGCACTATCAGAAACTAATAATAAAGTTAAAGGTTTTGAGGTAGGAGGAGTTGACTATATTACTAAACCTATTGAACAAAGGGAAGTTCTAGCTCGCATCCAAACTCATCTGAGTCTACAAAAAATGCGTCAGTATTTACTAACTCAGAATAGAAAACTAAAACAAGAAATTGATACTCGTTTACAGATAGAAAGTAAACTACAACAGCGCACATCAGAATTAGAGCAAACTCTTAAATATAGAGAGAGTATTAGACGCATTCAGGAAAAAATTCGCGATAGTCTCGACGAAAATCATATTTTACAAATAGCTACTCAAGAATTACTAAAACTTCTTTCTGTTGATAGTTGTCAGCTTGAATTATATGATGCTGATAAAAAAATAGCTACTGTTATTTATGAATGTAGCAATGGCTTACCCAAATCTAAAAATATAAGCAAAAAGATCGAATATTTTCCCGAAATTTATCAACAACTATTGCAAAAAATACCTTTACAACTAATTACTAACCTTGAACCCTTAAACTCTGACAAAAATTACTTTACCAGTTTAGCTTGTCCCATTTTTGAAAATTATAGTCAAGAGGGAGTTTTAGGTAATCTTTGGCTACTGCGATCGCCTGAACAAGTATTTACTAAATTAGAGATAGAATTAGTACAACAAGTAGCTAATCAATGTGCGATCGCAATTCGTCAAGCTAGACTATACGAAGCTGCCCAACAACAAGTCAAAGAACTAGAAAAACTCAATCGACTTAAAGACGATTTTCTCAAAACCATTTCCCATGAACTACGCGCTCCTATGAGTAGTTTACAGCTTTCAGTCGAAACTTTAGACAAGCTTTTTCAGCAAGAAGGTAAGCAAAAATCACCTCTGTTTACCAAAGTATTGGGTATTTTTCATCAAGCTTGTCAACGACAAAAACAATTAGTAGATGACTTGCTGAGTCTTTGTTACATAGATGCCAAAGCTGAAGTTATAGTTAAAGAATGGATCGATCTACAAATCTGTATTCCTGAAATTGCCGAGTTATTTCTCGAACAAACTCAAATTCAACAACAGCATTTACTGATTGATGTACCGCCTCAGTTACCACAATTAAAATCCGATCTTTCTACCCTCGATCGTATTTTGCGAGAATTACTGAACAACGCTTGCAAATATACTCCATCAGGCGAAACTATTACTGTCTCAGCACAAGCTACCGAAACAAAAATTATTCTGAGTATTGTTAATACTGGAGTAGAAATTCCGCTAGAAGAACAAGAACGAATTTTTGCACAGTTTTACCGTATACCCAATAACGATCCTTGGCAACATGGTGGTACAGGTTTAGGATTAACCCTAGTTAAAAAACTAGTAGAACTTTTAGATGCCTCGATCGAAGTTGAAAGTAAAAGTAATCAAACTATTTTTTCGGTAATATTTATTAGAGAAGGAAGAGAAGAAGAATAAAAAATTTAACATCTCAACTTTGTTAAGAGTTGTATTTTTCAAATGCTTTTTTGAGGTAGTCTTCTATATACCAAAGCGGATTAGCAGATTCTTCAGAGCCTAATTTAACAAACATATCAGTGCGTTGATTAATTATGGATGCAACTTTTTCTGCAAATGCGGTATTCCGTGAATATTCCCCACCTGTTTTGGGATACGCATCATACCAAAGTACATAGAGGGCAGAAGCTAAAATTCTCCTTTTCGAGATCTGGGTTTTAGGAGAATCTAAAAACTCTAGCAGTAATTCTAATTGACTTGGAATAGCAAGAATCAAGTCTTCATCTTGTTCTAAAAAGTGAAGCTTATCGTTAATAGACCAAATTTCTAACTGTGCGCGAGAAAGTGGGGGAATAGCATTACTTTCTCCAATAAAATCTTGAGAACCGCATTGGGAACAAGGTTTTTTCCATTCACGTGTTTCTTCAAATGCTGCGGTTAATTCATCAAGAAATCGGGTTGCTTCATAACCGCAACTTGCACACGAACGAGTTTGTTTATATTTTTGAGAGGTCATTAGCATTCTTGCTCAAAATTACTGTAATTAATAAAGTAGCAGAGGAGGAAAATTTGATTGATAGCAATTAAATACACAATATTAATAATCAATATGACCAATTTAAATCAAGCTGCTGTAGTACTTACTGGAGCAACAGGAGGCTTTGGGCAAGAGCTTACTCGCCAGTTATTACAAGCTGGTAGTCGTCTAATTCTTACCGATCTCGATCGAGCTATTCTAGACAATCTCGCTGCTAAAGTAAGTAGTGAAATAACCACAGGAGAAATAATTGCCTGTATTGAGAGCGACCTCTCTAACCGTGAAGGCTGTGAAACTCTCTATCATCAAGTTAAAGCATTAGACATACCCATTGATATTTTAATTAACAATGCAGGTATAGGATTATTTGGTCGTATGGATGAAGTTCCTACCGATAAATGGGAAGTGTTAATGCAGGTCAATTTATTAGCACCCATGCGGTTGAGTTCTCTTTTTGTCGCCGATATGATCGATCGTCGCCAAGGACATATTGTTAATATTTCTTCTCTAGCAGGTTGGGTAGCTCCTGCGGGGATGGCTCATTACTGTAGTAGTAAATTTGGTTTGCGTGGCTTTAGTGAAGGACTATTTAACGAAGTAAAAGCTTATAACATTAAAGTTACCGCCGTTTATCCCTTTTTCAGTCGTACTCCCATTCTCCAGTCAGAATGTTATGGCACCTTAGCCCAAGATAACAAAGTCTTTCCCGAACATCTAGCCACCGATCCTGCTCAAGTCATGGCAAAAACAATTAAAGCAATTGTTCGTAACCAACTTCATGTATTTCCCGATAAGATGGCAAATAGTCTTCACCTTCTCAAACAATATTTTCCAAAATTGTTTGACTGGATGAGCGATCGATTGACAAAAAATTAAAAAAACTATCTATAATGAGTAGCCATAACAACACGCAAACAAGAATAAACACCACTGACAAGCAATTAATTATCGGGGCTGGTTTTGTTGGACTGGGTATGGCTCAAGCTCTTCAAGAAGCTGGTATTCTCTACGATCAAGTTGATGCTAGCGATCGCCTTGGTGGTAATTGGTATCATGGGGTTTACGAAACTGCCCATATCATTTCCTCTCGGAAGGTTACTCAGTTTACTAATTTCCCCATGCCAGAAGATTATCCCGACTTTCCTAGCGCACAAAATATGCTCGATTACATTAATGCTTTTGTCGATCATTTTAATTTGCGGAAGCAGATTGAATTTAACCGCAAAGTTAATTATGTGCGACCAATAGAAAATAACTTTTGGGAAGTTACTTTTGCCAAGGGCGAACAACGCATCTATAAAGGCGTGATCATGTGCAATGGTCATCACTGGTGTAAACGTTTTCCTGAATTTACAGGGGAATTTAATGGAGAGATTATTCATTCTAAAGATTACAAAAGACCCGAACAACTTAAAGGTAAAAGAGTTTTGGTTATCGGTGGTGGAAACTCAGCCTGTGATATAGCAGCAGAAGCTGCTCGTGTGGGGGCTAAATGTGTCTTGAGTATGCGAGAAACAGTTTGGTTTATTCCTAAAACCTTTGCAGGTATTCCTGTCGCTGATCTGAGCAAGGGTAGAAGTCCAGCTTGGTACCAACGTCTGCTGATTTATTTACTAATCCGCTTCACTTTTGGTAAGCACGAAAGTTATGGTCTACCTAAACCCAAACACAGAATTTTTGAGAAACACCCTACTATTAATAATGAAGTTCCCTACTACATGAAACATGGTCGCATTGCCTACAAACCAGGTGTGCGTGGGTTAGATGGGTGGTCAGTAGAATTTTTTGATGGTAGTCGCGAGGAATTCGATCTGATTGTTTGTGCCACTGGTTATTATGTAGCTTATCCATTTTTGCCTCCAGAACTCCAGCGAGTGAAAGGCTCAGTAGTAAAATGCTATGGAGATTCTTTTCTCGATGACTACAAAGGACTGTATTTCATTGGCTGGTATCAACCTCGAAGCGGAATAGGCTCAATTATTAGTGCTTTTGCTCCTGTCTTTGCTCGCTATCTCAAACTTCAAGATGAAATTAATGTACCGATAGGATTAGTCCTCAAAGAAATGGGGAAAAAATTGCCCACAACCCATCTTTTCGATCCCCAGGAGATTTTTAGAGAATTAGAGCTTACTAATCTTCGCTTTAACTCGATCGTCAAAAAAGCCCATCAGATTGATACTCGCTATCCTAACTTTAGCAATCAACCCCTTCCCGCTAAGTCGATCGATAAAGTGATTTCTTCTTCTACAGTTTATTAAATTAAATAAAAATTACAATTCCACGCTAGATCTTCAAAAAATATAGCGTGGAGGTTTTTTTTAAATCCAGCTGTCTAAGTCTAATGCCTTAGAACCACCTTCTTGAATTTGTATAAGTACCTGAATTAACTGAGTCCACATCAAAGATGTTGTAAAAATAGTTAAAGGTAAAGACAAGCCAACAGCAATGATCCAGTTAATACTAAAAAGTCCTAGACCACCAGTTAGAAAAATCCAAACTCCTAAACAAATACCCAAGTAAGTTATTTGCAATTCCTTATTTTCTAATTGGGCAAGATTTTTCTTACCACCATCTTTTGACCATTGTTCTAATTTTTGTTTCAACATGGTCTGAAACGCCAAACCACAAGTCACTCCCACAAATAACCCAAGTAGACAGAGTAAAAAGGGAGGTTGAGGATAATAGTACATATTAGGTTATTTTACCGAATATAAAGTCCTCAACTAATTTAGCGTGAATGGGTAGCCGTGGGAATAACTGCTGCCACAGTTTCTACAGAAAACTCTTTGATTGTACTAAAAGCCAAGTCAAAGATTTGTTGGGGTTTTAAATCATCTTTAATTAGAGTCCAAAGACGTTGTACTTCTGCTGTATGTAGTCTTTCGTCTTCGGTAAGTGCTAATAGTAATTGACGACGAAGATATTGTCCCTCTTCGGAGAAAAGATATTGTAAGCCCAATCTAGCAGTAGGTAGGATATCAAATCCTCCATCATTTTGGGCGATCGCAATCATATTTTCCAGTCTTTCCCACTGAAACTTACCATCTTTAATTAAGACTTCGATTAAGTGTTTCCGCATTTGAGCGGATTCCCCTGTTAATAGCCTACGAGATACATAGGGATAAGATACTTCAACAATTCTAAAATTGGGGTTTAAGCTGAGGGCAAGTCCTTCCTGAGTAATTAGAGAACGAATAATGAGAGCAAACTTAGCAGGAACACGGAAAGGATAGTCATACATCAACTCAGAAAATTCATCAGTAATTGTCTTAAAGTTGAAGTCACCAACACTTTCACCCATGGCATTCCCTAATACTTTTTCTAAAGCAGGAATAATTGGGTTTATATTGATATCTGGAGTCAAAAAGCCCAATTTGACAAAATCTCTAGCTAAGGCTTGATAATCGCGATTAATTAGCTGAACTACTGCACTAGCTAAGGTTTCTTTGGTATTTTCTTCCAACTGATCCATCATACCAAAATCGATATATGCCATACGACCATCCAAGGTAGCAAACAAGTTACCAGGATGAGGATCGGCATGGAAAAAGCCGTATTCTAGAAGTTGTTGCAGTCCTGAAGTTACCCCAATTCTAATCAAACGATCGGAATCTAGTCCTGCTGCTTTAATCTTATCTACATCTGTTAATTTAATACCGTTAATCCACTCTAGAGTGAGGACACGACGGTTAGTGTATCGCCAATAAATTAAGGGAACTTTGACCTCTGGGTTGCCCTGAAAATTAGTAGCAAACTTTTCGGCATTTCTGGCTTCGTTGAGATAATCAATTTCTTCAAAAAGCTTAATGCCAAACTCATCGATAATCATGGTTAGGTCGTGACCCAAATTTAGAGGTAGCAAACCACCTAACCAACTAGCAGCCCAGCGCATTAAATATAAGTCTATGGTTATGATAGAACGCAAACCAGGGCGTTGTATTTTGACTGCTACTTCTTCTCCGCTGTGCAAAACAGCACGATAAACTTGACCAAGGCTAGCAGCAGCAACAGGTAAAGGAGAAATCTCTCGATAAGCTTTTTCGACGCTACAGCCCAATTCCGATTCGATGATAGCAAAAGCTCTCTTACTATCAAAAGGTGGTAATTGGTCTTGTAGTTTAATTAATTCTTCTAAAAAGTCTTTATGAATTAGATCTGGTCGAGTAGATAAAGCTTGCCCGACTTTAATAAAGGTTGGTCCTAAAGTAGTGAGAATTCCCCCTAATTGTTTGGCACGCTTTTGCTGATTTTGTTGTTTTTTATCTGTCCAACGATCCCATTGTAAACTGAGCAGAAAAATACCAAAAAACCAGATTATTTTGAGGGAACGCCAGATAACAAGCCAGGGTCGATAACGATAGTAACTAGCGATCGCTTTTGCATCGTAATGCTTAAGGAAAGCAGAACCATCAGTGTTTTCCTCTAGCTTTTGATCGGAAGAATCTTTATTATGCCGAGCCACGAGTTTATCTTTTACCTCTTGCTTCTTAACAATTTCTGTTTGTTTAATAATTTTAGTATACAAAAATACAAATTACTTAATTAAGTATTATTTCTTAAATTAGACTATAAAAGTAAATACTTAGTCAATTTACAATTGACGGATAATTATATTTTTTTAATATTGTTTTGGTGATTTTTTAATTAACCGATTTAGCTAATGCTACTTCTAACATCTCTTCTGGGGTTAGTCGAGGGTAAATAACTTGACCATCTTTAAACCAGATAATGCGCTCTGTTTGACGAGCTACTTCTGGTTCATGAGTGACCATTACGACGGTAATACCTGTACTATGCAATTCGCTAAAAATATTCAATACTTCCTGGGTTGTGTGAGAATCTAAAGCCCCAGTAGGTTCATCTGCGAGCAAAAGTAAAGGATTGTTCACAATTGAGCGAGCGATCGCTACTCTTTGTTGTTGTCCTCCCGAAAGTTGATTGGGCTTATTATTAAGTCTCTGACCTAAGCCAACTTGTTCCAAGGCATACTTAGCTCGATCGCGCCTTTCTCCATAATCAATGCCAGCATAGACCATCGGTAACATGACATTTTCCAAGGCTGTCATTTGAGGCAATAAATGAAATTGCTGGAAAACAAAGCCAATTTGGCGATTGCGAATAGTTGCTAAGTCATCATCAGCTAATCCAGAAACATCTACACAATTAAAATAATAACGCCCATTAGTCGGGCGATCTAAACAACCAATAATGTTCATAGCTGTAGATTTACCCGAACCAGATGCGCCCATAATCGAGCAGTATTCACCTTGATTGATTACTAAGTTAACCTTATCTAAAGCAGAAACTTGAGTATCCCCACTACCATAGATTTTATCTATTTCTTCTAAACGAATGATTACAGACCGACTTTTGGAATTAGGAGTACGAGAGGTCATTTATTTATAGAAAAGCTCTTAGCTACTTGTTGATAGATCTTTATCTTTAATCTATTTTAGTAAATACTTGAGAGGAATAACCTATCTTCTAGATCCTAAAGTCTCCATAGACCTGCCTAGAAATAGAATTCAGAAGTTCAGGAGTTCAGGAGTTCAGGAGTTCAGGAGTTCAGGAGTTCAGAATGAACTTATTTTCATACTTGGATTGTGAATGATAGTTCAGGGCATTTCTTGCATAAGTTCCAATTGAAAGCTTGAGAAACAATTGCGACAAACTAACATTCAACTTGAATTTGCATAATAATAATTGATGGTTACTAAAATAAGACTCAAAATTTATGAAGGCTTCCAAGAAAGAATTTGCAGTTAATAAGACTGAAGCAGAGTGGCAAGAACAATTAACACCAGAACAATTCCGAGTACTACGTAAACACGGTACAGAACGCGCTGGAACTAGCCCTCTAGATAAAAATTACGATCGGGGTACTTATGTCTGTGCTGGTTGTGGACAACCCTTATTTACTTCAGATACAAAATACAATAGCGGAACTGGATGGCCCAGTTTTTACCAACCTATTGAAGATGCGATCGAAACATCAGTCGATCGCTCTTTCTTTATGACTAGAACCGAAGTTCATTGTAGTAACTGTGGGGGACACTTGGGTCATGTATTTAGTGATGGTCCTCGTCCTACTGGTCAACGTTACTGTATGAACGGGGTTTCTCTAGAGTTTAAACCAGCAGAATAGATTGAGATTCTAAGATAAATCAAAACTATCAGATTGGATAGAAGTCAGAAGCTTAGAAGTGTGGGAAGTGTGGGAAGAAATTTCTCCCTTATCTTCCTCATCTCCCTTGTCTTACCTAACCAGAAATTTATTTATGCAAGAAGTATAATTTGTTTATGCCATTACTGCTTGTTTAACCATTGCTTCATCTAATTCCCGTCCTATAAATACTAAACGAGTTTGACGAAGCTCATTGGGCAACCAAAAGCGATCGTAAAAGGTTTCAAAGCGATTACCCACTCCTTGTAATACCAAGCGCATAGGTTTACCTTCGACATTGATAAAGCCTTTGACACGATAAATTTCTTGTTGTTGAACTAATTTTTTAAGTTGTTGGGTTAACTTTTTAGGTTCAAAAGTGCGATCGAGAATTAATTGCACCGAGTTAATCTCATCGTCGTGATCGTGTTCCTCTTCATGGTCGTGATGAGAAGGACGACTATCTAAATTATCTTCTACCGCAGCGTTAAACCCAAGTAAGAGGTCAGGATTAATTTCTCCTTGCCGAGAAAAAACAACTTTGACTCCTGTAGGGATTTCTTTCTCTAACCAATTCTTAATTTTAGTTAGAGTAGCTCGATCGATTAAGTCTGTTTTAGTCAAGAGTACCAGATCGGCACAAGCTAACTGGTCTTCAAATAATTCTTCGATCGGTGTTTCATGTTCCAAGTTAGGATCTGCTTGACGCTGCGCTTCTAAAGCCTCTAAATCCCCTACTAATGTACCTTCTGCTAAAGCCTGACAATCGACTACTGTAACCACCCCATCCACAGTAGCAGCATTGCGGATAGCATCCCAACGAAAAGCTTGCACTAAAGGTTTAGGTAGTGCTAACCCAGAGGTTTCGATGAGAATGCAGTCAATTTTATCTCTTCGTTTTAGTAATTCTTGCATCGTCGGATAAAATTCTTCTTGCACCGTGCAACAAAGACAGCCATTAGTAAGTTCTACAATATTGTTATCAGGATTATCTTCTTCATCACAAACCTGACAAGAACGTAATAGCTCTCCATCTATACCTACTTCGCCGAATTCATTGACTAACACCGCGATACGTCTTCCCTGATTATTTTGCAGTAGGTGGCGCACTAGAGTAGTTTTTCCCGCGCCAAGAAAACCTGTGATGACGGTAACAGGAATTTTATGCATAATTTAATTATCTTATTTGTTGAGTTTTAATTTTGAATTAGATCTGAATGTTTTTGAATGTTGCCGAATTTTTAAATGCTGATTTAAGGCAGTAAAGCTGTAGAGGAAAAAGCGATCGCACCTAAACTCAGAAGTAAACCTAAATTCGTTTTATTTTCCCTGGTTAAGAATACACCAGGATCTAAGATAGAAAAATTAGACCAAAATGAGCTTAACAAAATCCGTACCTCGCAGATATGTTTATTAAAGTTGAGCTAGTTTTTGAGTTATCGAGCGAAGTTAAAAAACTGATAACTGTTAACTGTAGATCGGCGGGCATCCTGACTTAGAGATCAAAGGTAATCTCATCACAGTTGCGGGACAGCGTCAGCTTTGCACTGAACTTTCCCCCTTACGTCTGATAGCTGATCCCTATCAGAACCGAAATGATTATTTAAAGCTAGCATAAGATTAGCTATAATCAGCTTTAAATTTATGGCAGTAGTAACAACAAATGGCAGATTGGCAAAAAATTGACGGCGGGATAACAGCACCTAAAGGGTTTAAAGCAGCAGGAATCGCAGCAGGGTTAAAATCTTCAGGTATGCCAGATTTAGCTTTGATTTTATCCGAAACAGAAGCGATCGCAGCAGGAGTATTTACTACTACTCAAGTTCGTGCTGCTTGCGTTGACTATTGCCGTCAACGTCTCCAAGCCAAAGCCAGCGCGAGGGCAATTCTTTGTAATGCAGGACAAGCCAATGCTGCTACAGGAGAGCAAGGTTGGCAAGATGCCCTTAAAAGTGCAGAATTATTAGGGACAGAATTAAATATTTCCCCTCAAGCCATTCTCCTCGCCTCTACAGGAGTCATTGGACAAAGAATTAAAATGGATGCTTTAGCCAAAGGTATTCCTAGCTTAGTCGCAGCAGCCTCCACAGATGGAGGAAAAGACGCTGCTAAAGCTATTATCACTACAGATTTGGTCACTAAATCCATTGCCTTAGAAACTATTATTGACGATCGCCCTGTGCGTATTGGGGGTATTGCCAAGGGTTCGGGTATGATTCATCCTAATATGGCGACTATGTTATCTTTTATTACCTGTGATGCTGCGGTGGCTACTCATCTCTGGCAAGATATGTTAAAACGTGCTGTAGATAAAAGCTTTAATCAAATCACAGTTGATGGAGATACCAGTACTAACGATAGTGTAATTGCTTTGGCTAATGGTCAGTCCAGAACTTCTGCCATTACCGAAATGGGTAAGAATGCTCAAAAACTAGAAGCAATGTTAACCGCAGTATGCCAGTATTTAGCTAAAGCGATCGCCCGTGATGGAGAAGGTGCTACTTGTTTGATCGAAGTACAAGTATCTGGCGCACCCGATAATAAAGCAGCTTCTACTGTAGCGAAAACCATTGCTGGTTCATCTTTGGTTAAATCTGCCATTTTTGGACGAGATCCGAACTGGGGCAGAATTGCAGCAGCAGCAGGAAGGGCTGGAGTAAAATTTTCTCAAGACGAATTACAAATTAAGTTAGGGGATTTTATCTTAATGGAAAATGGGCAACCCCTAGAGTTCGATCGCCAAGCAGCAAGTAATTATCTCAAACAAGCAGCAGCAGGGGCATATCTCCAAGAAGATACGGTACTAATTTCTGTTTGTATTGGTAATGGCTCTGGTACTAGTACGGCTTGGGGTTGCGATCTAACTTATAAGTATGTAGAAATTAATGCAGAGTATACAACATAAATTTTTTCCCTTGGAGTTCAGAATTCGGTAGTCCCTACAAACTGATTGGGTTGAATTTATGTATGTTCAACTCTTAATCGTGCTAGTCAGACAGTGTAGTACATCGTTTAACTCATAAAAAATCATGCGCCTATTGTGAGTCAACCAATAATTATCAGAATGATGAGTAATAACATTTCACAACACACAGCCAAGCCAGAATATAGTTATGACCCAAAGGCGATCGAATCCAAGTGGCAAAATATATGGGCGGAGCGTAAGGCTTTTAAAACTCCCGTTGCCATAGATGAATTAAAAGATAAGCCTAAATACTATGTATTGGAAATGTTTCCT
>JAAUYH010131392.1_pt1 | contig 17309 bp, 15 predicted proteins | sample 7278061 | NCBI WGS metagenome assembly JAAUYH01 (sample SAMN14350203, study PRJNA611818) | marine sediment metagenome | isolation source: surface marine sediment (0.6m) | place: French Polynesia: Moorea | collected 2018-08 | reverse complement strand
GGGGGAGACATACGGGCCTGGCGACGCGTTAATGCCGGAAAACAAGGTGTTCGGGGCGAAAACGGCACGTCGGTGTCAAGTGGGTATCGCGTCGTTCAGGGGATCGATCGGTCATGGCAGACCGGGGCCTTCCGTACGGCAGGCGGCGACAACCAAGTTCACCCGAGAAGCTTGTCGATCTCGCTACCGGGTACGCCGTTCTTGAGGGGCGAGAAATCGCCCGCATCGAACATGGCGTGGCCAGCGTCCAAAATGGCCTTGTGCGTCACTCGGGCCAGCGCTGACCCAAGTGAAAGGCGCGCGGCGCCGATTGCAGCGTAGAAGTCCCGGCTGTGGTTGGCGTAAGGGCCTGCGACCAAGACATTCACCGGCTTGGAGCTCGCGGCGATGATGCGTTTCAGGTCGTCCATGGTTTTCGGAAGCGGCACATAGAGGCAATCGGCGCCAGCCTCGTCATAGCCCTGAATGCGCGCAATGGCTTCGTCGATGTCGTAGTGTCCGTTCATCACGCCGTCGGCGCGGGCCACCAGCACGAAGTCCCTCGGCAAGGCGCGGGCCGCTGCTGCGGCAGCGCGGATCCGTTCGATGGCCTCTTCACGGGGGTAGGCTGCATCGTCGGGAAAGGCGGCGTCTTCGATGGAGATGCCCGCAAGGCCCGTTTCGGCGGAGAGGCGCACGGTTTCAGCGCAGTCTTCGGGCGAGTGGCCGAAGCCATTTTCGAAGTCCCCCGAGACAGGGACATCAACGGCGGCGACCAGATCAGTGGCGTGGGCCAGTGCTTCGTCGCGTGTAACCGTCCCGCCGTCGGGGCGGCCAAGCGTGAAGGCATGAGCGGCTGACGAGGTGGCGATGGCGTCTGCGCCGAGGCGGGCGAGCATGCGGGCCGAGCCCGCGTCCCAGGCGTTGGCAAGGATGAAAGGGTCGCCCGGTTTGTGCAGATCGCGAAAGCTCATGCGGCAGCCTCTGTCAGGGTGGTGTAAAGGGTTGCGAGCGTGTCGAGTGCCTGTGTCAGCAAATCATCGGCGACCGTGAGGGCGATGCGCAAGTGGCCTTTTGCGGCAAGTCCGAAGCTTTCGCCGGGCATGACGGCGATGCGGTGGTCGTCGAGAAGGCGGTGGGCGAAAGCCTCGCCCGAGAGGCCGGTCGCGCGGATGTCGACCATCAGGTACATCGACGCGGTCGAGGGGACGACCGGCAGGCCGTGCTGGCGAAGCTGGGCGCTGGCAGCGGCATGACGACGGCGGAAGGGGGCGGCGATCTGTTCTTCGAAAGCGATGCCGAGCGAGAGCGCGAACTCTCCCGCGTCCTGGATGAAGCCCGGCACGCCATAGGTCGTGTGGGTGGTGAGGTTGATGAGGTGCCCGATCGCCTCTTCCGGGCCGACGATCCAGCCGAGGCGGGAGCCGGTCATGGCGTGGCTTTTCGAGAGCGAGCCGATGACGAGTGTGCGGTCGGCCGCCTCTGGCAACTGGCGGGGCGAAAGATGGGTACCGTCCCAGATTTGCGTGTCATAGACCTCGTCCGAGATGAGCCAGAGGTCATGCGCCGCGGCGACGCGCGCGATGTCGGTGAGCGTCGATTGCGTATAGACCACGCCGGTGGGGTTGTTTGGCGAGTTGATGAGAAGCGAGCGGGCATCGGGTGCTACGGCCTCGATGTCGGCGGGGTCGGGTTGGAAGCCATTTTCCGCGCGGGCGAGCACGGGTGCGGCGACGGCGCCCGTGCCCCGGATGGTGCCGGGGTAGGTGGCGTAATAGGGGTCGATGAAGAGCGCCGTGTCGCCCGGGTCGCAGGTGGCGATATGGGCCGCGAAGAGCCCGGCCTGGCCGCCGGGGACGATGACAACGTTGTCGCGGGTGGTTGGGACGCCGGTGCGGTCGGCAACGCGGGCCGCGACGGTCTTGCGCAGGCCATCAGTGCCCGGCAGCGCGGGATAGCCCGTGTGGCCGCCACGCGCCGCGGCATACATGGCGTCGAGGATCTCGGGCTCGGTCCGGCGGTCATGTTCGCCGATGGTGAGTTCCACCACCGCCACGCCTTCTGACTTCAGCGCGCGCGCCTTGCGATAGATGTCCCAGCCGTCCGAGCCGCCACCCGTGAGGCCAATGATCCGTTCTGAGAGGTGCATGTCTTCATCCGTCCTGACGGGGCGCTCAAAGTCAAACCAAGTTTGGTGAAAGCTGTGTTAAGTTTTGGTGATGGGTCTTCACAGGTTGGGAAAATCGGTGTATTCCAACCGCATGAACCGTGTTGCAACCCTCATTTGCTGCATTACCCGCTGACATAGTCGCGCGGGGACGGTCCTCTTTTCACTCTGACATGACCAAGCTATGACCCGCGCGGGAGACATTTGCCCGAAGGATAAGGCTTTGACAGAGATCACGCTTTACAACACCGCGACGCGCTCGAAAGAGCGGTTCGACCCGATCGATCCCGATGACGTGCGCATATATGTCTGTGGGCCGACGGTCTATGACCGGGCGCATCTGGGCAATGCGCGGCCCGTGGTGGTGTTCGACGTGCTCTTCCGTCTGTTGCGACAGGTTTATGGCGAAGATGCAGTGACTTACGTGCGGAACTTCACGGACGTGGACGACAAGATCAACGCGCGGGCGGCGGAGACCGGGCGGTCGATCCGCGAGATCACGGACGAGACGACGCAGTGGTTCCTGGATGATATGGGCGCGCTTGGCACGCTCGAGCCCACGCATATGCCGCGCGCGACGGAGTGGATCGGTCAGATGATCGCGATGACGGAAGCGTTGATCGAAAAGGGTTACGCCTATGAGGCAGAGGGGCATGTGCTGTTCCGGGTGCGGTCCTATGCTGGCTATGGCGCGCTGTCGGGCCGGTCAGTCGATGACATGATCGCGGGCGCGCGGGTAGAGGTGGCGCCTTACAAGGAAGATCCGATGGACTTTGTGCTGTGGAAGCCGTCCTCGGACGATCTGCCGGGTTGGGAGAGCCCGTGGGGCCGAGGGCGCCCAGGGTGGCATATCGAGTGCTCGGCCATGGCGTATGAGCTTTTGGGAGAGACATTCGACATTCACGGCGGCGGCAACGATCTGACGTTTCCACACCACGAGAACGAGATCGCACAGTCGAAGTGCGCAGGCCACGGGTTCGCGCGTGTCTGGATGCATAATGAGATGCTGCAGGTGGAAGGGAAGAAGATGTCCAAGTCGTTGGGCAACTTCTTCACCGTGCGGGATTTGCTGGACCAGGGCGTACCGGGGGAGGTGATCCGGTTCGTGTTTCTGTCGACGCACTATCGGAAGCCGATGGATTGGACGGAGGCAAAGGCGCGGGAGGCGGAAGCGACGCTTCGGAAGTGGTATCGTCTGGCTGCGACCGCATTGGACAACGAGCAACCTTACCGACCGGCAATAGACGTGCTTGCTGACGATCTGAACACCCACGGGGCGTTGGCCGAGGTTCATCAACTCGCTCATGCTGGCGATGCACCTGCACTTCGCGCGACCTTGAGACTGCTCGGCCTCTTTGATGGTGCCGTCCCCGCTTGGGCCACCGAAGGTCACGAAACCTTGGGTAGGTTGCGTGATGCGCTGTATCAAGCACGCGAGAAGGCGATGCAGACCAAGGACTTTTCGGTGGTTGATGCCTTGAAAGCGGGTTTGGTCGAAGCAGGAGTTGAGATCCGAATGAGCAAGAACGATGTGGAATTGATTCCGGCCGAGGGTTTCAATCCAGCCAAGCTGGAGGCCCTGAAATGACAAGCCAATCGAGGTCAGATCGTAGGATTGCCCCTGGCACGCGGGGTGGGGGCGTTTGCCCCCGCCCCGGGGGGGCGGGTCGGGGGCAATCCGGACCTGCGGTCCGGAGGAAAAAGTATGTACGGTGTGCCCCATGACCAAGGAACACCTCTCGCTCTTCGACACGACGCTCCGCGACGGACAGCAGACGCAAGGCGTGCAATTCGCGACCGACGACAAGGTGGCGATTGCCAAGGCGCTCGATGCATTGGGCGTTGACTATATCGAGGGCGGCTGGCCGGGGGCCAATCCCACCGACAACGCGTTTTTCGAAGCGCGGCCCGAGACGCGGGCGGCCTTCACGGCGTTCGGTATGACGAAGCGGGCCGGGCGTTCGGCGGAGAATGACGACGTGCTGGCCGCCGTTCTGAACGCCAATACGCCCACGGTCTGTCTGGTGGGCAAAAGCCATGATTTTCATGTTGAGAAGGCACTTGGCATCACTCTTGACGAAAACCTCACCAACATCCGCGAAAGCATCGCGCATCTGGTGGCCAAGGGGCGCGAGGCGCTGTTCGACGCCGAGCATTTCTTCGATGGATACAAGGCGAACCCCGGCTATGCGCTCGATTGCCTGAAGGCGGCGCTGGAGGCCGGGGCGCGTTGGGTCGTGCTCTGCGATACGAACGGCGGGACGCTGCCGGACGAGATTGGCGAGATCACGCGGGCCGTCATCGCCGCGGGCATTCCCGGCGATCATCTGGGCATTCACACGCATGACGACACGGGCAACGCGGTGGCGGGAAGCCTGGCCGCCGTCGATGCCGGGGCGCGCCAGATACAGGGGACGCTGAACGGCCTGGGGGAGCGCTGCGGCAATGCCAACCTGACGACGCTGATCCCGACGCTCTTGCTGAAGGAGCCTTATGCCAGCCGGTACGAGACTGGCATTTCGGTCGACGCGCTGGCGGGGCTGACCCGCACCAGCCGGATGCTCGATGATATCCTGAACCGGGTGCCGGTGCGCAGCGCGCCATATGTCGGATCGTCGGCCTTCGCGCATAAGGCGGGGCTGCATGCCAGCGCCATCGTCAAGGACCCGACCACCTATGAACACATCCCGCCAGAGGTCGTTGGCAACGCTCGGATCGTGCCGATGTCCAATCAGGCGGGGCAATCGAACTTGATCGAACGGCTGGCCGAAATGGGGCTTGCCGCCGAGAAGGGCGATCCGGCGCTGGCGCGTATCCTTGATGCGGTCAAGCAGCGCGAAACGGATGGTTACGCCTATGACAGCGCGCAGGCGAGTTTCGAGCTTCTGGCGCGGGCCGAACTGGGGCTGTTGCCGCGATTCTTCGAGGTCGAGCGCTACCGCGTCATCACCGAGCGGCGGCGGAACGCGAAGGGAGCGATCGTCGTCGAGTCCGAAGCCGTCGTGACGGTTTCGATGCGGGATGGAGAGCGGACGAGCTATTTCAAGAACGAACACGCCTCGGAAATGCAGGACGACGGGCCGGTGAACGCGCTTTGGCAGGCGTTGAAGTCCGATTTGGGACGCTATCAGTCCGCGATCGACGATGTGCGGCTCACGGACTTCAAGGTGCGGATCACGCAAGGCGGCACGGAAGCCGTGACGCGGGTCATCATCGACTTTGCGGACGATCAGGGGCGCGCCTGGGCGACGGTCGGGGTGTCGCCCAATATCGTCGACAGCTCGTTCCAGGCGCTTCTGGATGCGATCAACTGGAAGCTTATCCATGACGCCGTGGCGGCGGAGGCCGCTGAATGAACGAAGCGTTTTTCACCGTTCATCGCGATCTGGACCGGGAGGGGCCCGGCGAGGCGGCGGATGTGCTTTGGGCGCTCGATGTGGCGCGGACGCCAGCCAAGGCGCGCATACTGGATGCCGCTTGCGGACCCGGGGCCGACACGGCGACGCTCGCCGAAGCGCGGCCCGAGGCCAACATCCTTGCTGTCGAGATCACGCCGCATTTTATCGAGGAAGCCCAGCGCCGCACGGAACGGTTCGGCGCGCGCGTCGACGTGGAAGAACGGTCGTATATGGAACTGGACGGGACGTTCGACCTGATCTGGTGCGCGGGCGCGGTTTATTTTCATGGGGTTACACCGGTGTTGGAGGCCTGGCGGCCCCATATTGCGCCGGGCGGGGCCGTGGCCTTCAGTGAGCCGTCCTGGATGCTCGAGCCACCTTCAGAGGCTGCTCAAGCCTTCTGGGCGGGCGAGTATGAGCCGAAATCGCTAGGTGAGGTGGAGGCCGAGATCCATGCTGCGGGCTGGGGTGTGATGGGTCAACGCTGGATCGTAGACGTGCCTTGGGCGGCCTATTACGGCCCGATGATCGCGCGGCTCGATCGTCTGGAGGAAGACGGGCCGACGGCCGCCGTCGCAGAAGTCATTCAACAGTCACGCGACGAAATTGCCAAGTGGCAGGCCGCCCGGGAAGAGATTGCCTATAGTCTCTTTGTCGTACGTCCGACATGAGCCTGCAGGCTTGCGCCGACCTTGTGGCAAGGGGCGATCCTGACCGGTTTCAGGCGGCCATGGCGGCGCCGGTGGCGGCACGGCGGGTGCTCTTTCCGCTTTATGCGTTCAACGTCGAGGTCTCGCGCGCGCCATGGGTGGCCTCCGAGCCGATGATCGGCGAGATGCGGTTGCAGTGGTGGCGCGATGCTCTGGAGGAGATCGGGCAGGGCGGCCGGGTGCGCAAGCACGAGGTGACGGTGCCCTTGTCGGAGGTCCTGGACGCGGCGGCGGCAGAAGTGCTGGACGTGCTCGTCGCGGCACGGCGGTGGGATCTTTACCGCGATCCGTTCGAGGATGAAGACGCGTTGATCACCTATCTGGACCGGACGGGCGGGGCGTTGATGTGGACGGCGGCGCGTGCCCTGGGCGCGCCTCCTGCGTCCGAACGACAGGTGCGCCGGTTCGGCATCGGCGCGGCCCTGGTGCGCTATCTGAGGGCGGTTCCGGAACTGGAGGCGCGGGGACGCATTCCGCTGGTTGATGGGCGTGCCGAAGCTGTAGGCCGTCTGGCGGCGCGTGTGGCTAAGGAAGTGCCGTCAGCCGCCGTGCTTCGCAGAGCGCTTCCGAAGTCCGCCCGCGCGAGCTTGTTGGAGGGATGGCAGACGCGCACGATGTTGCGGTTGGCAGTGCGAGAGCCTGCGCGCGTTGCGGATGGTCGTCTGCGCCAAAGCGAGTTTCGAAGGCGCGCGTCGCTTCTTGTGGCCAGTCTGCGCTAGCGGCGGCGGTTGACCGAAGGGATGCCGGTCTTGACGGTTCGGTAGCTTGCTTCGGGGTGAGGCGGGTGCCCATGTGTGCGCCGCCAGAAAATTGGTCCGCCGCGCTTCCGCCATAGCGGCAACGTCAGGACAAGGCCGGCCGCGAACCCGCCGGCATGGGCCCAATAGGCGACGCCGCCCATGTCGCTGGGGGTCATCGAGCCCTGGACGAGTTGTAGGCCGAACCATGCGCCGAGCACGATCCATGCCGGGACCGGGATGATCCGGAAGACGATGATGAGGATGATCAGAATATCGACGCGCGCCCTCGGAAACATCAGAAGATAGCCGCCCATGACACCTGCAATCGCGCCCGAGGCACCTACCATGGGGATGATGCTGGCTGGATCGGCAAGGTACTGCGCGCCCGCCGCCGCCAACCCGCTGGCGAGGTAGAACAGCAGAAAGCCCGCGTGCCCCATCTGGTCTTCCATATTGTCGCCGAAAACCCAGAGGAACAGCATGTTGCCTGCCAGATGCATTACACCGCCATGCAGGAACATGGAGCTGAAGAAAGTCAGCACGGACGCATCCGCGGGCACCATTCCCCATTCGAAGTAGAACCGTGCGAGCGCGCGTTCGTCTTGAAAAAGCACCAGGAAGTAACTGGCGAAGATCCCGATGTTGAGCGCGATGAGCACCCAGGTGACGTACGGGGTGCGCTCGGAGGGGTTGTGGTCTCGGATCGGGAACATGGGCGCCACCGGACCCTTTTCGCAGGTGCTCGTCAAGGGGGAAGGGGGCGGGTCTTGACTGGGCACGACGAAGCGTCACCATATGTGTCATGCGATGTTTTCTTGCTTTGGGGGCGTATATTGCCTCGACCACGGTGGCCCTGGCCACGTGTCCCGCGGCCCCTGACATTTTCGATGCCGAGACGGCCTTGCTTGGAGAGGCACAAGCCGCAACGTCGGAGCAAGAGGCGCGGGTGGCCACGCAGCAACTTTGGGTGTTATGGGCGACGGCACCGGATGCCGTATCGCAGGAATTGCTGGACCGGGGCATGACGGCGAGGGCATCCTATGATTTCCTGCTGGCGCTCGACATGTTCGACCGGTTGACCGATTACTGTCCCGACTACGCCGAAGGTTACAACCAACGTGCGTTCGTGAACTTTCTGCGCGAGGATTTCGCGGCAGCTCTGGTGGACCTCGATCTGGCGCTGGAGCGTTCGCCCCGCCATGTGGCGGCGATGTCCGGCAAGGCGCTTTCGCTGATGGGTCTTGGACGGCAGGAAGAGGCGCAAGAGGTGCTTCGCGAGGCCATCCGGTTGAACCCCTGGATACCCGAGCGCGGGCTCTTGGTGACCCCACCTGACAAAGAGCTTTAGGCCACTTGCCGAATGGTTCTCCACCGCCTAAGCACGGGGGCGGTATTCGCCTTGCGGGCGTGATGGAATGGTAGACATATCGGACTTAAAATCCGTGGGCCGTAAGGCCGTGTGGGTTCAAATCCCACCGCCCGCACCAATTCTCCCTTAGCAGCGCCTTTTTGCGAGCGGATTGACCGATATCAACGCGGTTCGCAGAGGAATGTAGTAGGCACGAATGTGTCTTCGAAGTCTTTGGAGAAAACCATGAAAAACTTCAGAAAATTCCTTGCTACGGCGCTTGTCGCCGGGCTCGCCGCCGGGAGCGCTCAGGCGCAAGACTGGACGGGCTGGTATGCCGGCCTTCACGTTGGTGCGTCCGATTTCGAACTCGATACGGGCGCCTCGGGCGATGGACCGAACTATGGCATCCATGTCGGGTATCGCCGTGAGTATCCAAGCGGGTTCGTCCTGGGTGGCGAGGCGGAATTCAACAACACCGATCTGACGTTGAGCGACGGCAACGATGTGGACGGGCTCTGTCGGCTCCTGAAGGTGTCTGCTGGACGGGCATACGGCCAAACGCTGCCCTACGTCACCGTTGGGGTCAGCAAGTTGCGGAGCCGGGATCTGAGCGACAACATTGGCTTGGCAGTCGGTGGGGGCGTCGCCTACCGCGTAAACCAGAAGTTCTCGGTCGGCCTGGAGTACGTTTATCTGGATCATTCTGGTGTGGGTGCAGGCGATGACGATGCGTCCGGCAGTTCCCTTTCGTTCCGGACGTCTTACCAGTTCTGACGACCAGAGGCGCGATTGAGCCATGGAATAGCGTGGCGGTCCCAAACCCCATGGATTGGCTGCCTGCTTCCGTGAATGTGTTTCCCCCTGATCTTGGCGCGGCAGGGCGAAGTGTGGTTCACTTCCTTCAACGCTCTTTCAATGTGTTGGAGATTTCGACGATGTTTTTTCGCAGGACAGCAGGACTTCTGGGCACCGTGGCCTTTCTGGCGGGAGGGACAGCAGCCGCAGACGAGAATGTAATGGTCGTCTTTGACGGCTCGAACTCGATGTGGGGTCAGATCGACGGGGTGGCCAAGATCGAGATTGCGCGCGGTGTGATGGAAAACCTTCTTGGCGACTGGGTGGACGACCGGCAGGTTGGCTTGATGGCCTATGGGCATCGGCAGCGAGGCGATTGCTCGGACATCGAGGTGCTGGTGGAACCAGGCGCCTCGGCGCGGGCCAGTATTCTAGAGCGGATCAACGGCATCACGCCCACCGGCAAGACACCCTTGAGCGATGCGGTGGAGCAGGCGGCCAAGGCGCTGTCCTACACGGATGCGCCCGCGACCGTGGTTCTGATCTCGGACGGGCTGGAAAGTTGTGACCGCGATCCTTGTGCCTTGGCGGAAGAGCTCGAGCGTTCGGGTGTGGCCTTTACCGCCCATGTCGTAGGCTTCGGGCTGGGGAACGACGCGGACGCCAGTTCTCTGGCATGTATCGCAGAGAACACGGGTGGTCAGTACATCTCGGCCTCCAACGCGGACGAGTTGGGGGCGGCGCTGAGCACCGTCAGTACCGTGGTCGCCGAGGCGACCCCTGCACCTGCTCCGGAACCCGAGCCCGAGCCGGAACCGCAAGCGCCCGAGGTTGTGGTGGAGGCGCCGGAGACTGCGGTCGGCGGGTCCGAAATCACGGTCACATGGGCACCGACGGTCGATGAAGGGGACTACATCACGGTGGTTACCGTGGGGACGGACACCGGCGAGCTTGCGTCCTATGTCAGGATCGGCAAGGCGGAGGAGGTGACGCTGCCGGTTCCTGGGGACGAGGGGCTCTACGAGGCGCGTTATGTGCACCGCGAGAGGAAGGAAACGCTTGGTGGGGATGTGATCGAGGTGACGAAGCCGGAGGTCACGCTGGAGGTGGCCGAGACTGTTCAAACCGGGGCCGAGGTGCTTGTGGCCTGGACACCCACGATCAACCGCCGGGATTATGTTACCATCGTACCTGTGGGGGCGGACGCGGGCACGTTCGGCAGCTACCAGGCTGTCGGCCGAGCCAGCGAAGCCAAGCTGCGCGCGCCGGCGGACCCGGGGCTTTACGAAGTGCGCTATGTGCTGAACGTGGACAAGCGCACGGTTTCTTCGCGCCCGATCGAGGTGACGAACCCGCAGGTGACCCTGCAAGTGCCCCAGGCAGCGCTGACGGGTGAAGTATTCGACGTATCCTGGTCGAGCGCGGTCCATCCGCAGGATTATGTGACCATCGTTCCGGTCGGCAGCGATGAGGGGACCTATGGGAATTACGTCATCGTGCGGGACGACAACACCGGGTCGATCAAGGCCCCTGCCGAAACGGGCATGTACGAGGTTCGCTATCTTCTGCGCGAGGGCAACAAGACACTCGCGTCGGAGATGATCGAGATCACGGCGCCGGAAGTGACGGTATCGGGGCCGGAAAGCGTGGCGACAGGCGCGGAATTCGAGGTTTCCTGGACCGGTGCGGTCGACAGACAGGACTATGTGACCATCGTGCCCGTCGGCACGGACCAGGGCGAGTTCGGCAACTATCTGTTGGTGCGTGACAAGGACAGCGGGCGGTTGACTGCACCCGCCGAGGCGGGGCTTTACGAGTTGCGATATGTTCTTCGAGAGGGCAGCAAGACGCTGGCCACGTCGCCCATCGAAGTGGCGGCGCCCGAGGTGACCATAACTGCGCCCGCAACCGCGCTGGCGGGGTCGGCCTTCGATGTCGCCTGGACCGGGACGGTCCACCGCAACGACTACATCAACATCGTGCCGGTCGGGACGGATGAAGGTGTGTATGGCAACTATTTCGTGGTGCGCGACAAGACCGAAGACGCCCTTCAGGCGCCTGCCGAGACGGGCATGTACGAAATTCGCTACGTGCTCCGCGAGGGCGGTAAAACCCTTGCCACCGCTATGGTCGAGATTACGGAGCCCGAGGTGACGATCTCGGCCCCAGGCGAAGTGCGCGCGGGCGATACGCTCCGCGTCACATGGACCGGGACGGTCAACAGAACCGACTATGTCACGTTGGTCCCGATGGGCACGCCGGATGACAAATATGGCGAATACGGTCAGGTCCGCGATAAGGACACGCGCGATTTCACTGCGCCCGAGGAAACCGGCATGTACGAGGCGCGCTACGTCCTGCGTGAAGGCGGGCGCGTGATGGCGCGCCAGATGGTGGAGGTGTTGCCGAAGGACGCCGCGCTGAACACGGGCGCGGCCTTGACGGCCCCGGACACGGCCGCTCCGGGGGCAGTGATCGAGGTGGGCTGGACAGTCGATACTGACAGTGCCGATCAGCGGATCACGCTAGCACGCGGCGATCAGGCGATCTTCACTTGGATCGTGGCAGAGAAGATCACCGCCGATCCGCCCGTGTCGCTCACGATGCCTGAGGAGCCGGGGGTTTATGAGATCCGCTTCCTCGATGTCTCGAACCAGGAAGTCCTGTCGCGCCACGTGATTAAGGTGGAATAGCGCGCCGCCCCAACTTCTGGACCGGCTCCAGCAGGCCGGCGGCGGTGATCACGATGATGCCGGCCACTTCGCGAAGGCCGAAGGGTTCGCCGGCCCAGATGGCAGCGCTGACAGCGCCCGCGCTGATCTCGGTCATGAAGAGGATGCCGAGCAGTCCGGGGCTGAGGACCGTCGCGCCCCACATGACGGCAAAGGACGGCGGTATGATCAGGAGGATGGCCACGGGCAGGACCCATGGCAGCACGTGTCGGATGGTTGCCCAGTCGGGCGGCGGCGCGGCGCCTTCGAACGGAAGCAGTGTCAGGGCAAAGGCCGCAAGGCTGCCCCAGGCGAAATAGGAAAGCGTGAAATCGGTGCCGCTGCCCTCACCGTCGGATTTCATCCAGACTGCGGCCATGGCCCAGACAATTCCCGAGGCGAGCCCCATCCAGTCGCCCGGGCCGAAAGTGCTGCTATCGATCCCCTGATCCACTTCCAGGATCAGTACCAGTCCGATCAGGGCCAGCAGGATGGTGCTCCAGCGGGCGCGGGTGATCGTCTCGCCTAGGAATATGCGGGCCAGAAACGTGCTCCAAAGCGGGGTCATGTAGTAGAGAAGGAGCGCGCGGACGACATCGGTAAACACCAACGCGCCCGCGTAGAGAACGAGGGAGAGCCCAGCCAGAAATCCGGCGATATGGAGCGACCATCCCGAGTGCAGAAGTTGATGGCGTCGGAGGATGAAAAGGGGTGTTAGTGTCAGGGCGGGTAGGACATAGAATAGGACGATCGCCCAAACTCCGGTGATGCCCGCCTGATCCAGCGCCCGGAGCGGTATCCAGAAGATGCCCCAGGCGAAACCGGCCAGGGCTACGGCCACCATGGCCAGATGCTCGGTTTGGGGTGTCTTCATCGATTCAGTTCTGGTCACAGGACGGGCAAAAGCCAAGGCCGACTTGGTGATCGATGGAATGGGGCGGTCAGCGTCGATCGCTCTCGGCATTGCTTTGCAACGCCTGTCGCGCGTCGATTTTTGCTATGCTGGAAAGCTCCTGCTCTCCGCAGGTGCCTCGAGCATTCAAACCATTTCAAAGGTCCACTGGACCTTTGATTTCGCTTTGCGAACCGGATTTGAGTGGTGGGCGACCCTGGAATCGAACCAGGCGTGCGTCTCCGCGAGGGAGTTACAGTCCCCTGCCACACCTTGCGGCCTGTCGCCCACTAGAGGGTGCAGATAACCATGGGGGCTCAATGGGTCAAGCGGGTTTTACTTCAACGCTCTGTTCTGGTGAAGAGCCGCGAGAGCGCGCCCCATTGCGAGACCGCAATGCCGGTTAGGATCAGGGCGAGGGCCGCGAAGAGCGATGCTTCGAGGGCCTCTCCAAGAAAGACGACGCCGAAGATGACGGACCAGACCGGCACCTGGTAGTTGACGAGCGACATGAAGGTTGGTCCCGCGCTTCGGATGACGAGGATACGCAAGAGGTTCGCCATGGCCGTTTGGACGAGACCGAGGATGACGATGGCGGTGAGTGCGATGCCTGTGGGCAACGGTGGCGCGCCTTCCACGGCGATGGCCGCGCCCGTGGAAAGGACTGCGCCAATCCAGAGGGTCACGGCGGAGAGGCCGATGGGATCGACCGGCTGGAGCCTGCGGGTCAGGATGGACGAGGCGGCATAGCAGCAGGCGGCGCCCAGGCAGGCGAGGCGGCCCAACGTCTCGCCTTCGAGCCCGGAGCTTTCAAAGGCGCGTGGGCCGATCAGGACGACGACCCCCAGAAAGCCGACGCTCATGCCAAGCGCCTTCCGACGTGTGAGCTGTTCTCCGGCGACGAAGAGATGCGCAAGGCCCAGGACCATCAGCGGCATCGCGCCCATGGTGACCCCTGCGTAACCTGCGGTGACGAATTGCTGCCCCCAGCTGAGCAGCATGAAGGGGAGCGCGGTGCTGACCACGCCGATTGCGGTGACGAGGCGCCAGTTGGGCGGCGCGTCGGTCAGGAAAAGCGTGCCGCCTCGCAGTTGCCAGATCAGCGTGGTGACGACGCTTGCCAGCAGGATGCGGGAAGCGGCCAGCCAATAGGGCGTCATACCGGTCAGCGCCAGTTCGATGAACATGAAGGACGCACCCCAGACGACGCCCAGGGTGCCGATCATCGCCCAGCTTGTCGGCGTGATGTTGGGCGCGTTTTCTGGTGCACACGGGGCTGTCGTATTGGCTCTTTGCACGGGTCGGACTTTCTGGAGCTTGTCACGGGCTTTACGATGCTCTTGCCCGATGCGCCAGCCGGGTTTGAGGGGTTTCGCCTTCTTCGAAGGCGATCCATCGGGAGGGCTCTGCCCTCCCGGACCCTCCCGGGATATTTTCAGGTCGATGGAGACGCCCGGACGTTAGGGAGACGGGGCGGACACGCATTTCAGAAAGGTTCGCTCTTCTTGCAAAAGGAATTTCTCGTGTTGGGCAAAAGCGTAGTTTTCCTGCCCCAGCGGATCGGCGGAAAGGCGGGCGCGGTAGGCTTCGTAGGCGGCGAGGCTTTCGATGTGGTAGATGCCGTAGGCCAGCGTCGTGGAGCCTTCGTGAGGTGCGAAATATCCCACGAGATCGGCGCCGCATCGCGGGATCGCTTTGCCCCAATTCCGAGCGTATCGGGCGAAGGCGTCGTGTTTCGTCGGGTCGATCTTGTAGCGAATGATGCAGGTCAGCATGGTGCGTCTCCCTTGTTCTTTCGCTTTCTAGCGCATTGCGTTGCAGGAATGGTTTCATTATGGTGAAACTATGCGTGAAGGCCCGGACATCTCTCATCTTGCAGCGTTGATCGGCGATCCGGCGCGGGCGAATATCCTGACCGCCTTGATGGGCGGGCAGGCATTGACGGCGACGGAACTGGCGGAAGAGGCAGGTGTTGCCTTGCCAACGGCGAGCCAGCATATCTCGAAACTTGTCGCTTCGGGTTTCCTGACGGCGAAGAAGCAGGGGCGGCACAAGTACCTGGCGATCGCCTCCGCCGAGGTGGCCGAGGTGCTTGAGGCACTGATGGGACTGGCCGAGGCACAAGGGCTTCGCCGTGTGCGTCCCGGGCCGAAAGACGCAGGGCTGCGCGAGGCGCGGATTTGTTACAATCATCTGGCGGGCGCGCGCGGTGTGCAGATGTACGACGCAATGGTGCGGCAGGGTTTGCTGGAGGTGCGCGCCACAGGGCTGGCTCTGTCGCCGGCGGGGCGGCGGTTCATGACGGACTTCGGGATTGCTTTGGAAGAGCTCGAGCATCGGCGGACGCCACTTTGCCGTGAGTGTCTGGACTGGAGCGAACGACGGAGCCATCTGGCGGGCAGCCTGGGGCGTGCCGTGCTGGGCCGAATGGAGGAAATCGGCTGGGTCAAACGCGATCCGGGCAGCCGGGCAGTTCTTTTTTCGACACGGGGGCTTGGCGCGTTCGAAGGGGCTTTCCCGCTTGATGCAGCGTGACGCCTGAAAGGGCCATACTGGCGATTTTTCGCATTTTTTGGTACGATTGGCGGTATTCTACGACTGCAATTCATTACGCTTTCATTGGAGCTTGTGGGTTATGACCAAGAACAAAGTCTCTCAACCAACCGAATTCTCATACGTCGATAAATACCAGAACCGGAAAATCGAATTTAGTCCAAAGGCGGACGAACTTGTCGCGACCATTGCGCCCCGTCCAGAGGTCGAGGCCGAGAGCGCTGCGGAAAGCGCAATCCGCTCTGCCTCGGAAACCAATGCGCTCAGAGGGCTGTCGCGCTTCAACCTGAAACGCGGTGTGGCAGTCATTCGTGTGGCGGCAGAGGCGGAAAGCCTGTCGGTCGCAAGCGAGGGCCTCTCGTCCGATTTCGACAATGCCATTCCCAGCTTCGTCGATTCCGATGGCCTGACGCGATATTTCTTGCCCGATGAAGTGACGGTGCAATTCAACGAAGGGGTCAGCGAAGCCGATGCCGAAGCCCATATCGAGGAGATTGGCAGCAACATCGTCGTCAAGCAGCGGACGCCGGGGTACTACACAATTGCCGTGCCGGAAGGATCGGACATCTTTGCCACGATTGCGCTGTTGAATGCCTCGCCATTGGTGATGTTCGCGGAAGCCAGCGAGATCGGCTTCGACGACGCGCAAATCCAAAAGCCGAACGACACACGGTTTGACGAGCTTTGGGGGCTGGAGAACACAGGTCAGATTGTCCAAGGCGTCGGTGGGAAGTCGGGCGCGGATGTGAGTGCACTGGAAGCTTGGGACACGACAGTGGGCGACAGCGACGTCATCGTCGTGGTCATCGACACCGGCATGGACATGGACCACGAGGATCTGTCGTCGAACCTTGTGCCGCGCAATGGCGAGGACTGGGATTTCGCTGATACAGACGGATCGCCCGATGACGAAGGCCGCCACGGCACGCACGTTTGCGGCACGGCGGCGGCCGTCTCTGACAATGGCAAGGGCATTTCGGGTGTCGCGCCTGGGTGCCGACTGATGCCTCTTCGTATAAATCTGACGGCGGGAATGAATGCGAACCGAGCCGATGCGATCAACTTCGCGTCGGCCAAGGCGGCGAACAGTCCCTCCGAGAAATACGTGATCAATTGCTCTTGGCGTGCAAGTGGGAACTTCACGGCGATACTCTTTGCGATCGACACAGCTGTGACCCGCGGCGCTGTCGTTGTCTTTGCCGCCGGGAATGCGTTCCGCGATATGGACGTGGACCCGCCGCAATTTCCAGGCGTTCATCCCAATGCGATCTGCGTGGCCGCACTGGATTCGAATAATCTGCGCGCAGACTTTTCCAACATCGGGGCTCAGGTCGATGTCTCGGCGCCGGGAGTGAGCATCCTGTCGTCGGTCCCGTCGAGCGACTACGAGTTTCTGAATGGCACCTCGATGGCGGCCCCCCATGTTGCGGGTGTTTGTGCGCTGATCTGGTCGGCCAACAAGGGGCTGACCAATCATCAGGTGAGGGATATTCTGGAAGACAATTGCGATGACCTGAGCACCGACAATCCCGCACTTGCCGGCAAGTTGGGACGTGGCCGGGTGAACGCCGCGAGGGCGGTCACGGCTGCGGTCGCGATGGGGACCAGTTAAGCGATTGCGCAAGCGAAAAAAGGGCGCCTGCATGGCGCCCTTTGATCGTCAGTTCTTTGCTTTGTCGACCATGCGGCCTTCGGAAATCCAGGGCATCATGCCGCGGAGTTTCTCGCCGACTTCCTCGATCTGGTGGGCGTCGTTGATGCGGCGGGTGGATTTGAACATCGGCTGGCCGACAGCGTTTTCCGCCATGAAGTCGCGGACGAAGCGACCGGTTTGGATGTCGGTAAGGATGTCCTTCATGCGCTTCTTTGTCTCGTCATAAGGCAAGACGCGCGGACCGCTGACGTATTCGCCATATTCAGCCGTGTTCGAGATCGAGTAGTTCATGTTGGCGATGCCGCCTTCGTAGATCAGGTCGACGATCAGTTTGACCTCGTGCAGGCATTCGAAATAGG
>JAAUYH010073481.1_pt1 | contig 17309 bp, 16 predicted proteins | sample 7278061 | NCBI WGS metagenome assembly JAAUYH01 (sample SAMN14350203, study PRJNA611818) | marine sediment metagenome | isolation source: surface marine sediment (0.6m) | place: French Polynesia: Moorea | collected 2018-08 | reverse complement strand
TGCTGCTGCTGCAAGTAAAAGATAGGGACAAGGTCTAACTCGTAATAAACTAACTCAACACCTTAGACTCACTTCACTTTGCTTGTGCCATAGTCAAGAACGAAGCGCGACTATTGCTTGAGAAATTGTATCGACCAGTCGGTAATCCTCGCATAGTAAGGTTGACGTGACGGTGTCGCACATTCGCAATCCAAGTTCACTCGCTCAATGGCAAAGAAACTGAACTGAGAACGTCACTGCAATCACTCAAACCTACTCATCATCGATCTCGACCAGCGATAGCTATGAAAAGTAACTGGGTCCCATCCCCAACAACCACAACACAATCGTTCCGCGAACTGACGAGTGACTGCCTCGAGCAGCCACACATGACGCCAAACAACCAACGTCGACGCTGGTAAAGGCAGCTGTCACCGGCTCATTTCTGCTCGGCTGGTTACTCCATCACTACAGTATTACGCCACACGGCGATTTCGACTCAAGTTCAACTCTAGCGCCACGTATTACAGCTGCGGCGACGAGTGATGCCACAACAAGCAGATATCGAACAAAAGTGGATTTCTGCGTCTGATTTCATACGCGGAACACGCTCGTTGGTCATGTTCATTCCAGCCAGCCTAGAAAACTCTTTTCGACAAGAACACTCGGGGCATCGTCATACGACGCCAATATTCTTTCGACTCTTTTCTCCAAACTGAGAAACCTATGAATTTTTGCGCTTTCTTCAGCAAGTCACGATGAGCTTGACTATTTTCCTGTAGCGCTGCATTCGAACGGTCTCTTCTTCAGTACGCCAAGAACCTGTGATCTCACTCCCAGCATTTTGGTGTTGATGATATTGTGGATCATGGCAGGCAGCGGAGCGTCGGAGTCCTGTACTGTAGGTACTGTACTGGTAGTAGGTAGTAAGTACTGTACGAGGTACGTCGTGCGTGTCAAATTTCACGTACGTCAGATACAACTTCTAGAAGCGATTCGGGGCACATGCTATATGGCATTACATGTTGAAGCTGACGTCCTGCAACTCGCATTGCACAAACCAATGCATCTACACATTGTCGACCAACAACACAAGCGCTGCATTCCCGTCGGCCGCACTTCCAACATAGCACGTACATTTTGATTAACACAATCCTTACGCACTGGACCGCCCTTACGGTGTACTCACCCACCACGAAATTTACAGTCTGAACCCATTAAGACTTACCAATCCCATCCGTCCTGACTGTATCTGTACAGTACAGTTGACAGCCGAAATCGGACACGAACCCTAGGAACACCATGAAACCAGCAGCATCCTTACATCACTGGGCATGCAGACATGTACAGTATCACGTCGTTGTCCATCGCACCACCACCCACGTGCAGTCGAGGCACATTGCGGCACGCGAGTGGGACAGACAGTGAGGAATGAAAGCTGCTCATCATCAGGGGTGCAATCGAAGCACGGCCGCACCCAGCGCCACGACGGGTGAGCGCGACACACTCAGATGATTACGCGGTGGCAGAACGGGGCATCCATGGGAGCGGCGCTCGCACACCGAAAATAGAACCCTGGGAGGGTTGGGAGAATAAGCGAGGGTTGCCGACCTGGAGCGCACAAGCAGCACGTGCAGCATACGCTGGAGCCGGGGGATTGTCAGTCTAAAATTATCCCTAGATCAATCGAAGGGAACAGGTTTTCCAAATCAGATAGTCTAGCTCTGATGGCAAGTGCGGAGGGCGAACACGGTATCTCGGGTAGGGGGGTAGTTTTGAGGGGTGTGCAACAGCACTCACAGCATGCAATGCAACCTACGCATGCTCAGCCATCCTCGCGTCCAGAGTGGATCTCGTTACTGTATCACGCGGATGATGGAAGTGGGGGGCAGTAAAAGCGGGCATCCGTGACCTGCATAGCTGTACCGGGAAAAGTACGAGTACAGTACCACCACGCGGCCTCACTCGGTGTATCCCGAGAGCTACACTTCTAACCGACAATGATACAGCACTGTAGTGGTACGGTATAGTAATGCAGAGGTTCTAGAAATTGGTTCGATGTGGCTCACATTCCCACATGTCCCACCTCACGGCACGCGCGTCAGATGAAAGGAAGAAATAAGTGGACTAGTTCCGAGGTTCAGATTCGATTAAGCCAGGCGTTTCGTAGCGCGCCATTCCCACACGGTACGTGATAGGAAGGGGAGGAAGGAAGGATTAAGCACGTGCTCAGATGCAATGCGAAATACGCAAATAAACGCATGAATCTACAAGCATGCGTATGACGTGATACATCACCAATGACTCGATAATGAACTGATGGATGGGTTGCTGAACCTTAGATTAAATTCAATTCGCGTTGGGTCCGTCGAAACTTGACTCTCATGTACCGTACGGACCGTAATGTAGAACACGGAACAACTGCACGTAACCGAGCTTTAATTCACATGCACTACACTTCAATGTGTGGCGCTCCTACGCAACGGGCAATAAATTTCCAACACATATTTCTTTTTTCCTCGACAATAGCAGCGAAGTATCGCCAAGGTTCATCAGGTCGTACGAAACTAGAACTACTGCTCGATTCGATGAAAGCGACACGTACCACAAACTAGAATGAAACAACGAAAACGGCGAAAGAATGAGTTTATACAACAGTTAAATCAGTTAGGTGATAAGGTAATTGCTCAATTTTGTGAGTGTTGTCAATGGTGGGTACGTCGATGGGCGCCTTACAAAGGGGGCAATCGGGTGCGCGGCCGGTTGAACTGAGCCATTGTAGCAAACAACGTTCATGATGTCGGTGATTACAGTCGAGCGCACTGACGGGCGAGCCGGAGAGTTGTTCGAGGCAAATCGGGCAATCCTCATCATCGAAGGATTTGCGGGTACATCGCACACGTTTGAGTAATTCGGCGTAGTCGTAAACGAGCGGCGGCGTTTGCACGTGCGGGCAATGGAGATGCGTTCGATTCGGCACGGACGTGTACTTGACGAGGTACACGAGTGTCGCAACGACGAGTACGACGGCGGTGGCGAGCATGATCTTCTCATCGACGAGCCGACACTCCGTGTTGGTGCGACTCCACAGCACGACGTATCCGGCCGACATGGCGACGGGCGCGACGAAGCATGCCAAAGCGACGAGCGTGAGTAGGCGCGAGGTGTGCAGGTATCTGCGCGGCGGCACGGCGACGACCAGGAAGAAGAGCACGGCTAGCACGATGGCGGTGACGGCGAGCGCATGCTGCGCACGCGCGGTTTGTTCCAGCGCCGCGCACGGAGCGAAAGGCATTGGTGTGCGTGGATGGTACGAGGCGAGGCCAGCGGCGTGAGATGAGGCGAGAAGGATAGGAAGTTGCGCGTTAAACGAGAGGAAAAGGGCGGTAGGTAGGTGATAGCATGTTGTATTTTTAGTGAGCCCAGTTAAGCGCCATGGAGCAATAAGAGTTGCAAGGCGGTAGCCAAGGTATAAAGCAGAGGTACAGTAGGGATAGACAGGAAGCGCCACGTTTACGTAGTGGTGCTCGTGCCGCGGCGGCATTCAGTGATGACCACGATTCATCGGTGTTCACTATTGAACTAGGGTGTGTGCCAGGGGTGGGCTGGGTGTGCGGGCGGTGAGTTCCAACGCGCCACATTGCTGCGCATTGGCGCGCACACCCTACGGGCAGACCTGGGTACACAGTGGGGCAGTCAATGCGACGCCATAACGCCGTGGAATGCTAAGTCGGTGTATTCCGCGCGATCGGTGCGATGGATTGTGCAGAGGGCAGCAGCATATGGCATCGCGCAGCGGGTAGGGTATGCGGATTCAGACGCGCTGACTCGTGGATGAATGGGGACTGAGCGCAGTCATACGGATTCTAATTCGAAAATGGCGTGCGTCAGCGTACACCCTGGCTGACGAGATGTGTGAATTACGATTGAATGGTTGAAACCGAATTAGATCGCTCCGGAGCAATTCCTCCTGTTGTATAGGATCCGGTTCATCGTCTGACCGCCCACCCCCACGTGATCTTCGCATCGCCATGGCGTCGACGAGTCGAGACCCGGGGTGTGGCGGTGCCCTGTGCGCGCTAGCCCGCCGCTTCTGCGCTCTCCTGCCTCGCCGTGTCGCGGAACCCACCGGCCCCCTCGACGTCATTCTCGACATCCTGCTCGGCCTCGTCGTCGCAAAGGGCGCGTCTCGTGCGCAACTTGCCCAGCTGCCCTGCGAAGTGGTTTCGCGTGAGTGCGCTTCTACCGACGACCGCTGCGCCATCTGTCTCGGTGCCTTCGAGCCCGGCGACGTGTGTCGCGTGCTCGCTTGCTCGCATCGGTTTCACGCCGAGGTAAGTTATCACCGCCCCCACGCCCCGCTACCTTCACGCACCCACCGCATCCCCCGAGTACGCACCGATCCGAGTACTAACAGTGCGTTTGTAACATACACCAAGTGCATTGACTGTTGGTTGGTTAGAAAATCACTCTGTCCAACATGCAAAGCAGACGTTTGTTAGTCTATCCTGTTTAACTTATTCTTGTTCGTCGCTCCGCCATCTCACTCACTCACTGGCCGGGTAAATACTGTACGATACTTTTTTCTTTTTTTCTTGCAACACCACTTGCACACCGTGAACAAGCTCTCGTGTCCAATGCGATACGACTGTGTATATGCCTGCCCAACTCGTTATTCCGCTGTGGTACTACCAGCGCCCGCACTATCGCGAAACACCTGAGGACCGTGTTGGTTTGTCCGTTTACCACACACATCTCTTATCCAACAGAAAAGATTCTATCACTACACCGCTCATTTCGAAACCATCTGTTTTCGAGCCGTCACATGCATGTACCACCGTACAGAAATCGTAGGAAGTGTTCCATAGCGTACGAAAGTAGCGCAATCCCCGCACTGCACAGTGGCCTACAAACGAGCGTTCCAAATGTGAAATCAGGTACAATTCGAAATGAAACACGAAACACCCATTACTACTGTCATGTAGTCCGCACTGCGAGCAAATTATTGTCTGGTGGTTGGAACAACACTACGAAACTGCCAACCCGTCCAACCGCAACTACAAAAACGCGTACGAATAGCTACGGAACGCGAACTGTCCACGTTCGACTTCACAAACTGGCCCGTCACTACTACGTACAACACAAAAATCGGTACCGAAACCACGTTGGTGTGCCCCGATACGCGAACAGTTGTGAACAAAAAATCCCTAAGTACGAAGCACAATCCGGAAATAACCGAACGCACGCAAGCACTCGCATATTCCACCTGCAAAAATATCCTTTACACGTCCAAACCCTGAGCATCAGAATCACGCTATTAGCCAAGTTGCGCGCATTACACGCATAGCAACACGAACATCACTTCAGTGTAGAATCGCCACAACCACCGCCTGGGTAGCCCGCAGCATGACGCACGCAGCACGCCGGCATGCATCTGCTTCATTGAATAACCATGTAGTTCGACATCCGTCCAGTTAGTATCGTTATTACTTCTAGAATTTCGCCACCCCCAAGCGCAAAGACATTCATGTACTGTACAGGTGGTGCAGTCACGGGGTTTAAAACATACAATGTGTTGAGGTGGTGGCGATGGTGAAGCAAGCGCGAGAATAAACAACAGCAAATAGTTTAGGTGAAAAAGTAATCGAAGCGCGGTTGGTTGGTCCACGAACCCCGCCGTGGGTCGGCACGGCAGGCACGCGGGACGCACAACACCGTTCTATTGCTGCTGTTCCGTGTCAGACGGGCGAATCGACCGCTTGCAGCTGGGACAGGTGCGATTGACTTTCAACCATCGGTCGATACATTCGCTGTGAAAGATGTGATCACACGGCAAGCGTCTCACCTCCTCGTCACGTTCATACTCACCCAAGCAAATCACACACTTCTCCGCGTCTTCGGCTCCAGCCGCGGCGCCCGCGGCGCTGCTAGCGCCTCTCGGCTTCGGTTGATATTTCTCGGTCGGGAGGTTCGCTATCTCGTCATCGCCAGCGCCGCGATTCACATTCCCCCCACGGCGTTCGATCATCTCCAGAAACTCTTCATAGGTGTTGGGGTGATGGCCTAGGATGTTGCGGAAGAACGCAGGCAGTTCGCCACCCGTCGCGAAAAACGACGCTCCAGCTCCACCACCGCCATGTGCATTAGGATGGCCAAATGCGTCATCATTGAAAAACGACGGAAATTCGCCCATGAGTCGACTCATTTCAGCCATCGCATCTACCGCCCCAGGCGGTCCACCACCACCGAAAGGTGGCCGTCTAGCACGACGTCCACCTGGGGGATTCGGTGTCATTCGCGGAAATCCGGGGAATATCATGTGTAGATGGTCGAAGGCATCCATGACATCCGCCGCGCCATGTCCAGGTTCATTCGCAGGCCCCCCGGTTTGATGAAAGTACTGAAAGTGGTGATGTGTATGTGTTTGCGGTCTTGTCGACGGCCCTTCTTCACGCGCTGGTGTGTACGCATAGGGTGCGGGTGCACGGTCGGGTACACCACCGGCGGGATTAGTAGAGGGAGAAGCGCGGGAGTTAGAACTATTATGTGCGGCGGCGGCGGCGGCGCCCGAGTTGCGGGGCGGCGGCGCACCCGACCCCGCCCCACCCGAAAGGAAGTAGGGCGCGCGACGTCTGTCGGGTAAAAACGAAGGCCCCATTAGGAAAGTCGCACTACGTATTTCTTCCTCTTGAAGGCGTCTAGCGTACTCGGCGTCGGCCTCGATCTGTGACGAGTTACTCGACATGGTGCAACGTACAGTGCTTTTGTTCTGGTCGGGCTTGGTGGAGTGTGGAGTGCGCGTGTGTTTGGCAGGCTGGCGTCACATCAAAACTGCTGACAGGAACAATCTCGCAATATTATTTCTTTTTTTGGCCAATCATACTTTCCTGAATTGTACAACTGTACTTCTCGTATTAACTACCGAGCTTTCCAGATTGGTCTCGACTACATCTCTGTACTTTTCCGTGATGCCAATATCCCTACTTTCCCGTCACTTTATTTTCATTCCCTTCTAACCGTACAGCGTCCTCTCTCCCTACAACGCTTCCAATGCTCGCGCGCAACATGTCGCCTCTGTTCTAGAACCCGCCGGAATGGAAGTGCTTGACACGAGTGAGAAGACATGAGGACATGGGACAGTAAGGCAGCGTATTTTTTCAGTAACCTCTTAAATTGCGCCAAGTCACTGCATGCTTTTCCAACAATTAGACGTCGGCCTTGCGTGCGAATACTTTCGGTTCGACTCCTCCCGGCTCTATATCCATCCACAGTATTCGACATTGCCTGCGAGAGACCGATATCGACAACATCTCCGTAAATTCGCAATCCATACGCTACATCGTCATGTTGCCGCACATCGCACGAACGCTATTCCGTAGCACGCGCACACCGCTTGCGTACGCGCCCACACGGTCGATGTTTATTCAAACACGCAGCACGCCAAACGCGCACGCGACGATGTTTCTGCCAGGTCGCGAAGTGTTGCCGGGTGGAGCAGGGAATCTCGATTTCCCGACACCATCATCGGCCGCCAGCTCGCCTCTCGCGCGCAAGCTATTCCACGTGAGCGGCGTGAAGGGCGTATTTTTTGGTGGCGACTTCGTCACAGTGACAAAGGACGATTCGGCGGAATGGTCGGTGGTGCGGCCGGAGGTGTTTGAAGTTTTGATGGATTTCTTCAGCGATGGAGACTTGCCAGTTCTCGACGAAAGCGGAACGTGGGAGAGCGACACGGCGATCCTCGACACCGACAGCGAGGTTGTTGCGATGATCAAGGAATTGCTAGAAACACGAGTGAAACCGTTCGTCGCCGCGGATGGCGGTAGCATTGTGTATCGGGGCTTCGAGGACGGAGTAGTCAAACTAGAAATGCAAGGTGCGTGTAGCACATGTTCCAGCTCTGCTATCACCCTAAAAAACGGTGTGGAGAACATGCTGCGCCACTACGTACCCGAGGTGACAGAAGTTCAACAAGTCGTTGGGGAGCATGGGGTAAATCTGGATGTGGTTAGTAACGAAGCATTTGCCTCAGTGGAACGCAAGATCAAGGAGCAGCAACAAAGTGCGCAACAAGAGGAAGGCAAGAAAGAAACATGACGCGGACTACAATGGCAACATGTTGACAAATCGTAGATAAATGAGATATGGTAGCATTACGGTAGCGAAGGCGTGTCGTAAATACTCCACTGTACCGACCGACATACAAGGTAAGTCGTGACGTCGGGCTACAGACGCAGTCTTACAGTCAGAAAGTAGGAGCCACCCGACACGAATGAGGTTGCCACTGCGCCATGCATTGCGTGCAGAGCAGACCACCGCGCGGAACGAAGCAACTCGCAAGCAAGAATAGGAGTTTATTGGCAATGTTGTACATGAGCGCGCACAAGTGGGCGTAGATGCTCGAAATCGGGCAGTGGTTGCCCGGGACCACGGCTCCACACCAGTTTGCCGCCTATCCAGATGTTAAATACACTCTCGCTTTGTGTCGGGACCAAGCTAACGACGATGACGTCACGATGAAACTCCTGTATAATCTCCGCGACGATCCACTGTGCGCGCAATAAGCCGCCACCAAGCATCGAGAATTCGACCGACACATTCAGCTGAGCGCCGGTGGCTGTATCACCCGCGGTTTGCGCTTGTATTAGGGTAGGCGGTGGAGGTTGTAATTCCTCGACAACACTCGGTTCGCGTTTTCGTTTCGCGGGCGGTGGCGGTGGCGGCGGGGGTGGTGGTTGTGTTTGTGGTTCAGGCGCTACTTGTGGCGGCACTACAATCCCCCCATTTTGTGTAGCGGCTACCACGGCGGCTAATGCAGCTGCACCCGACCCTGCACGCGCGTGCGCCGCTCGTATACGTTCGCGCACATGCTCAGGAATTTTTCTACACCCCCGATACGGATCAATGATGTGATTTTTCAATCTTGTTTCGTTGTAACTGTTCATTCGACGTGCAACAAAGTGTTAGAACATATTTCTGCGCTGCTATTACTGATAGCCAAGTAAAAACAAATGCATACGTACGCCCAATCGCCCTTGCAATGATGACAACTCGCGCGTTTCGAAGTTCCTGTCCCATTCGCCTTGGCTTTGTGATATACATGAAACTGCATGGTGTTAGAGGCACAACAGCAGCAAGTTGGGTGTGCGCACAAAACGTACCTCCTCTGCGTAATGCGCGGCACGCGCAGGAGCGGCACGGGTAGAACCAGTGGAAGCTTGTTGTGGTGGTGTGGGCTGCACGGGGCCCGGAGTGGTGGTGGTGGCGACGGCGGCGGAAGGCGGCGGAGGTTGTTGCGTGGGTGGCGCGGAGATTGCAGCCTCCGATACAAAGTTCACCACCGAGGAATGTTGCATCGCACAGTTGTAGCGAGTGTGGGACACAAACGAAAGCGTTTGTCAGAGGTCGAGAAAGTAAGCAATCGTGTGTTTGTTCACAGGTCGGTCAGTGAGAAGAAGGGTGGAAATGCGGCGCAAGCCTGAAATTTCTATATTTTTTTGATTCGAACAACGAGCCACACTTGCCCCCCACTTACGATTAGCCTCTTCCGATTTCCGGTTTAGTTTTTCGTGTGATTCGATCTTTCCATTCCCATACGCTTGTTTCCCATCTCCCCTGTTTTTGAGTCCCGTCAGCAGCAACAAGTACTCTGCCTTGCTACAAGGCGTCAACCCACAAGTTTCTCCCTGCATTATTATTCTTGCCATTTTGATACCCTCACACACTCTCATTTACTCTTCTCTTCCCTCGTACTACCCATACACATGCAACGCGCAGGGCAACTTGCGCGGAGATTCGATGAAACCCGCACACATTATGCAAACGTAGTGGCGGACCCCACGCGTGCTTACAGTGCGAGCACCAATTGCTAACACAGCAATGCACATCGTTCCGCTTCTCAATTCTGGCACAAATCCCCAAGTATACCGTTCATGCGAGAGTGCATGCAGCTCACACCGGCAGCAGCACTATGCGACACATGATGCCGAGACGCCGTTTCACGCTCCCACTATTACTGCTGCTATTACTATGCGTGGCCACATCCGCCATCCCACTCGAACGACCCACACACACGACCATGTCCACCGTCGCACGGAATATGGTGGATAAGGGGTTGACACGCGCGCAAACCGTGACCGGCATGAGTCACGGGCTCATCATCGTGATAGCGATAATCGGCGTCCTCGCCATCGCACTGGTGTCCATATGCATTTGCTGCTGCTGTTGTGGGTGCCTGTAGCGACGGCGGCGCGCTCGCAGGCACGGTCGCACGCCCGTGTGCCGGGGGGATTGATTTTTTCGGGTCGCCGCACACGGCGCGACAGCATGTTTGAGCCGCGCGCAAAATTCAGACGTCGACGATGCCCAAAACCCTGTAAACTGACTTGACTGTAATCGAAACGCCCCACTTGCTTTCTCTCCTCGCCACTGTGGTTCCCAACCAACCAACTCGCCCCGCACACCGCGCTCGAACACTCCCGCAGCACGCGAATTTCTCGGCTGGGGACCGCATCTGGGCGTGCGGGTCCAAATTGCGGGTTGCTTCAAGAGATCCAATTCCTGCAATGCCCGATTCCGTGATTGCTGCATTGATCTCTACGTGGCCCGCCGTGCGCGATGCACGCTATATTACGAGTTGTGAATCCGTCAGATTGTCCAACTGTCCCTGACGTCGACGTGTTGGTTCAACTTCCACACTACTACCGCTATCTACCCTGGTGTCACTTGCAAGCTGCTTCGCGATGGTGCCCAAACAAATCGCACTGGTGTTCCTCCTCGCGGTGATTTTAGTCGCCACGAATGCCGCGCCCGTTACCCCGCGGAACGACGCGGTGTCGTCGGTGACACGCGCGTCGGTGGTCAACTACAAGTTCTCAAAGGTCGGCAGCAACGTCAAGAAAGTGGGGCGCGGCGCGATAATTGCGATAGTCGCGGTCGTCGCGGTCGTCGCGCTGCTCCTACTCTGCTGCATTTGCTGTTGCTGCTGTTCGTGCTTCAAGTAAAAGCTGCGTGTCGGTGTTGCCACCCACTCGTTCGCCCCGTCTCTTGTCGTGTTAGTTGACGGGGCGAACCTCGACGATCCCTTGTTGACTCGCTTTTTCGTGTTTCTCTTCTCAATTCCTAAAGCATGCGTTACCTCGGCTGGGGTATTGTAGTAGCGTACAGTATTTGTTGGACGAGGGTTCAGAAGTGTTCGCATCAACCGTACTTGTTAAATAGCGAGCGACCAAACCCAGGGGGGTTGTATGATGTGCCCGAAACGCGCGCCAAACATCAAGCGCGGACGATGTATGTTCCTCTGACGTCAGCACAGCCTAGTAATCGAGCCCCTCCGTAGTTGTTCGTCGGCACATTTCATCGGTCGTGTAAATGGATTTTATTCCCCCAGACACGTGCTCCATGACGGGTAAGGTTATGAAACAGGAGCCGCAAGAGAAGGAAACGGAAGAGAACGAGGAGGATTGAGGTCAACCTCAATCAGTTGAGCGATTCAAATTCAAATGAAGGCATGCTTACCACTTTCACACGCGAGTTTCCCGACCTCGAGTTTTGTACGGCGCACTGAAATTGATGGGGAGGTAAACAGCATCTGCACCGTTCTGTCCATCGCATACCAGTAAATAATCTACACCAATGCAGATTAGTTCGCCCCACCACGGCCACCACGTTTCGCGAGCCCCGCAATCATGCCATTGACGACGTTGTTGAGCTCATCCAGTTGCGCGTCGACGGCATCCATGAGGTTCAGCGTCTTAAGGAGTGAGTCGATGTCCGGTGCAGGGGCGTTGCCCGTGGGTGAGCGCAACGCCTCATACATCGCACGCACTTGCTGCGCGTTGTCATCGATGGGCTCCACACGCGTTTGGCTGCGCCATCTGCCGTCGTGCAGCTGGACGTATCTCCTCCTAACCTTGTACACGGGCCCATGATTGCACCTCTCCGCGCGCTCGACCGGGTTGCCCGGATACAGTAACGAATTCGATAGCTGTCTTGCGGATTGTTTGATGAGTGTTTGCGTCTTGTCGGGCTTTTCCGAGTCCGCCTTTGTATCGCTCACGTTCGCACCTCCGCACGCCGACGAACTGCCACCTGTGCACACGCAGCACCCAGCAAGCTCATTCGCATTCTCGGATGTGGTATCATTCGGTGTAGGGTTATTCGTAGATACTCGGTCTTCTGATGTTGATTCCTCATCTAGCGATGGTGCGGTGATACCGCGTATAGATTTCGCCTTGTCGCCGACCGTCGCAAGCTCGTGATTCGCCATCCCCCCATCCCACTCACCCGCGCTCGCCGACCCACTCGCGCCCGCCTCACCTCGGCGACTATCGTGAGGGTTCCGTAGATTAAACGGGGATGGGACGAACGAGAACGACGGCACCGTGGCCGCGCGCTCGTGCGACGTGCACACGCGCGGCGGTGGGGTGACGGCCTCGAAGGTGCTGGGGCGCGGCGGCGCATCGCCGTTTATGGCGTCGCGGATGTAGCCCTGATGGGCACGGAAGGGGTCGAAAGGCTGCGCTCGCCTCGTGGCGGGCTTGCGGCGCCCGTTCGACTTGACCATGGCGAGCGCGGCGCGTGGAGGCCGTGTCACCAACTCGTCCAGCGCGGAGTCGGAGAGGCGGCGGCGGTGGTGGCGCGTGCCACTACCTTGTGTGCGCAACATCTGGAATCGCGGTAATTTCGCTCGGCGCACACGCGCTCGTGCTTGCGCACCACGCACGGCCACGCAATCGTGTGCCGGTTACCGCATGAATATTATCCGGCTTTTCCTTGCCGTGCCGCTACCGCGGCTGTGCGAGGGGTCACTGCGCAGACTGTAAGCTGGCCTGGAGTGCTTGCCTTCCAACCTGCCGCGGGACCAGCATCGCTCTAGTATCACGCTGTGCGATGGTGGCGGCGACTGTGGTGATTGGCCATCGCGAGGGCGAGGCTTGCTTGTATGCAGGGAGGTGTCGTGCATTTGTATCTCACGATTGCACAGACGCACAGGAAGGATTGGTATTTATTGTTGGTTTCGTTCCGCTCGGATCGTGTTGGCAAGGTCGTGCACCGCTGCCGTGAGCGCGTTGATTCGCTTGGTCATGTAGAGCAAGGTGGACTGCCCTTGTCGCACCTCGCGGAGAACCATCTCCAGTGTGGCTGTCGGCCGTTGCGCTGGTGGAAGCTGTCGGGGCGCCGTGGCACCCGGCACAAACGTGCTTGGGTGCACTGGCGCCGACAGCTTCGTTGCACCACGCGGAACCCACTGCGGATTGCTGTGCCACGGCGGAGGCGCACGGCGAATCGGCTGGTCGGTTGGGGTGTGGTACTGCTCCGAGTTGGAGTTGTGGCGACAGTCGCTCTCGGTTCTGGAACCTGGCGTGTGCAGTGTGTTCTCCGTGGTCTTGTTGGTAAGTGATGGTGATGTTTCCGGGGTGAGAAATCCTGGTGAGGGCGGTATGTACACCGGCGCCACCGGCGTTTGTGGAACGTATTGTTTTGTGGCGCAGTCGAGCTCGTTGTGTTGGAATTCTTCACAATCTGATGAATACGACCATCGCTTGCGCGGGTCTTGTGCCATTGTCTCTGGTGATGGCGGGGCTAGGGATGTGGTATCACACCGACTGGTTTCGTTTGAGAGTTGATCGTTCTGTATACCGCATGCCCCACTCATTGTCTCACACATGCGCTTCACTTTCAACGCTTGAACAGTGTCGTCACATGGAGGCTGTTGTGAGAATGTCGACGATAGTTTGGCTTGTTTGGCATAGCAGTCCTGTTTCGTCGTAGACATAGCGAAAGGACGGCCGTCCACATGCCACATATCCCCGTGCGGCGAGCCGGCCACGTCCGGACTTGGCGGATGTTCGATAGCTTTGCACACTCCACGACACTTTCTGAATTGTTCTGTACGGTCGCGAGTCTTCTGGGTCTTGTGACATTCGCACATCACACAGCGCGCCACACCGTCGACATCCACCACAAAGTCGACGCTCGATGCGAAAGTGACGTCATCGTCATTATCGCGGTTGCCCATCGAGGACATCACGTCAATTCGTTGTGTTAAACTGCGCCGTTGTTGCCCCCACTTCCTATCAGTTGAAGCTATATGTGATGGGCCTTTCCGCATTCTTGGTACACTGCAGGTCATCACTGTCTAAGTCTCCAGTGGAAAGGAGGACTGCACAGTAGTGGTGTTAGACTTTCGCTACATTTATCACATAATGAGAACACTGGTTTACGCGTAACATTCACTGCTCAATCCCAGATTCGCTCCCGAAATGGCAACATGGTACAGTACTAGCCTTCGACTCGAACGACACGTCGGCCGCAAGACTTTGTTTTATCAAAGTGCGACTGCGACTGCGACATTTATCGGAACTTTCCTACTGTGCTTTGGCTTTATCTTTAGCTATAGTCTCTTCACGCATTTTTTCAATACCTTTGTCCCACCACCCATCGGTTAACTCCACGGCCTTCCCGGTGCCCAAGCAAGAGCCACAGGTGACCATCGCACGGCCCTCGTCGTTGATTACCGGCTTTACATTGCACACCGAGCAAACGCCATTCGGCTTGCGAAGATCCCCATGACTGTATCCGAAACACAAGGAGCACTCAATCAAGCCCGTGCCTTCGCACATCGGGCAGTCGTCATTGTCGCGCAGCGACACCGGACGCAGATCGTAGGGGATCTCGGATCCCGTGCCCTTCTTCTTGAACTCCTTCACATACTGATACTTCCATGACGCGTTCGACTTCACCTTTCTCACCGGCACCCACGGCGCCGGGCCCAACTCCACGTCCTTCTTTTCCTCCTTGCCTCCGCCTTCCGGCACCGCGCACATCCGCGCGTGTGCGACATTCCGCCTCCCGCGCGCCAGAAGCGGCGTTGCCGTGCTGAATGCTACGGTATTCATCTCGCAACCGCAGATATCACGGATGCTGTGATTCTACGCTATTGAAGTCCAATGTTTGCAATCTGCGAGATTGGAGATGAATTCATCGGAGACGAATTAGTGTTTCACACGGTGGCCAATCATCATACGCTAAGTGGCATAGACGTAATCCAACTTTTGACTTCCCCTTTCATCCTCACCTCTACGTCACAAACTTCCCAACTGAACGTGTATAAGCTCCTAGCTCGCTCACACACGACGCGAAGCGGTAGAACGAGGAATCAACACGCGATGCAGTGCTTTGTGGGTGCACCGGTGGGGGTGAGCGGGTTTCGGGGCGCGCGGGTGTCGTCGGTGTGCGTGGCGAGGAAGGCACGTTTCGCGGCGGCGAAAAATGCACGCGTGGCGGCTCCCATACGCATGGGGCTAGTGCCGTTCGTGCCGAACTGGCTGCTGCTCGGCGGGTGGATATTCGGGTCGTACCGATTCTTCAAGGGCTTCAAGAGCACCGACTATCGGCCGGGCTACCGCATCCCGCTCGCGCTGCTGTGGCCGATTTTCATGCTGGTCAACGCCAACTTCCGTGCCAACTTTATGCGCGCCTACCGAAATCCTAGTGATTACTGAGTAAATCAACGTTTCACGCGTAGCAACTCGATGTCGAACACTATCGTACTGTCGCGCACCGTGTTCAGAACGGAGAGCAAGCGGCGACGCGCGAAGAACTCTCGCACCGCCGGCACGTTGTCCGGCGTTTGATACGCGACCGATGGTGGACACAGCACCCGCCGCACCGTGCCCACTTGCATGCCGTGTAGGGCGCGGTCGAAACAGGCCACCGCGTTCGGGTCGCCTAGTGTGTACTTGATTGGATCGCCGGCGCCGGACCCGTCGCGTGTGCCGTCCAGACGGATCCCGTACAGCCCGCCTAGACGCGAAGTGTAGTGCAGTAGAACGGTGGAACCGTCGACGGCTTCGGCGCCGTCGCCGACGGAGAGGTCGAAATATCGCATCCCATTTTCTAGTGTGACTTCCTTGCGATCAGAGTAGAGGAATGGGGTGGTACTAGTATCGCCAGCGAATGCAGGCGCGGCGATACCGGCGATTACGGAAGACAAAATTTGGAGTGTGGCGCGCCGCGTGGGACATGTTGCATGATTACTAGGCGTCGCAAGTTGGCACACTGGTGTTTGCTTGCGTTGTTGCGGCGATGGACATCGCGCAATGACGTCCGTGAATGCGGCGAAACGGGCGTGGGTGCGCATCATGCGGGTGGATGGGGATGAGGTGCGGGGAGATATGACGCCAAGAGTGCCTCGTATGACACGTAGGAGAGGGTCGGCTTGCACGCTTACACAAAGTTTGGTTGCCCCCAGCGTGGCCCGGTCGTGATGTCGCAACGAATCGGGTTCCTCGCACCAGCGCTTGTGTCGTTTGTAAGGCGAGGGGCGACTGGTATTTCTACTTCGGTTGGTGGCACGACTGCGAGGGCACCCACGCGACGCGCACTCATGACCGGCACGGTGAAGCCCTCGGCGGCGGCGAATCAACCCACGATCTTCGACAAGATCCTGGCCAAGGAGATCCCCGCGCAAATCGTGTACGAGGATGACGACGTCTTGGCTTTCCACGACGTTGCGCCGCAGGCACCAATCCATTTGCTGCTCATCCCCAAGCGCCGCATCTCCATGCTGAGCACGGCGGAGGAGAGCGACAAGGAACTGCTGGGCAACCTCATGCTCAAGACGGACATCGTCGCCGAGAGGGCCGGGCTGCAGGATGGCTATCGTGTAATTATCAACAATGGTCCCAATGGCTTGCAGAGTGTCTATCACTTGCACCTCCATATCGTTGGTGGGCGCAAATTGAAGTGGGGTCCATTCTAGTTCTACTGTTTCCTGGTTGCGAGTTTTAGGGCGTAGCAATAAAAGCTGTGCATGTTCTTCATATTTCGGTGTTGCTAACTCGCGTTATCGCATCAAATTATCGCTCTACTTCAGTAGCGTTGATTCTACTCGCAATTTGAGGCACCATTTGCTACAATATTGTGCTTAACTTTGGTAGGATTTTGGTTTCTTCACACTGTCATCGCTCGCGTAGAGCTCGGGACCTTACGAAAGTACAATGGGACTAGCGAGCGTTTCCAATTGTAACCTGCGGGAAAATCATACACTGTTACTCTTCCTTCGCACTTAATCCGACGGCAAACTGCAACAGAAACTGGTGTAACCGAATCCCTCTATGTAATCGCTCACGTACTCAATCGTCCCTTCATTGTTACGGTAGTATTTACTACGGGCCAGGTTGCATCTCGATTTCCATGCACGACTGAAGCTTGTGTGCGCAATTGAAGTCGCGGAATTGTGAAAACGAGATTTAACTAAGCTATATCTGTACAATCATTACAGTGCACTGTACAATTATGGGCACCGATTCATTATGCCCCACGCA
>JAAUYH010124715.1_pt1 | contig 17314 bp, 13 predicted proteins | sample 7278061 | NCBI WGS metagenome assembly JAAUYH01 (sample SAMN14350203, study PRJNA611818) | marine sediment metagenome | isolation source: surface marine sediment (0.6m) | place: French Polynesia: Moorea | collected 2018-08 | reverse complement strand
GTGCAGTACAGTTTCAGAACCTCACCCCGCCGACCGCACCCCTCTTTGCAACTTCGGAGAGGGGAAGGGGGTGAGGTTAATTTGTATTCTATTCAACTGAAATTCGCTATAATTTATTTTTTGGTATTCCCTGAATGGGTAATTGGCAATAACAAAAGCGAACAAATAACAATAACTTTTTATACTATTTTTTCCTTTTAGCCATTACCAATTTCCCATTATTTGTTACTCAAGTGGGTTATTTTAGCTTTCTCGGCGAGAAGCCTCACATCTTACCCGCAAGGGAAGTGTGAGATGAGAGTCGAGGCAGAATTTGTGGTATAATCTTTCATTGTAGGTGTAATCCAATTAAATGCGTAAATGCAGCCTACATAAAGCAAAAATTTTATAAAGCTCGGTGCGGAGGGGCATCCCGTATCGTTAATAAAGCTCGGTTAATGTCCGTTCGCGTAGCGTCTCCGAAGGAGATAGGAATACCAGGAGTCGCCGAGAAGCCTACACTGTAATCTTTGATTCAGTGTGGGAGTATGTCACGAGACTCCACTTAGTAACACAGCTTCTTTCACTGTTGGTTGCAATAATTCCGTATACAGTTGACTGAGTTGTTGTGCTACTCCATCCCAACTAAACTTGGTCACCACACGTTTTCTGGCTGCTTCCCCTAATTTGTCTCGCCACTGTGGATTGATTATAATCCGGTCAATGGCAGTTGCAAAGCCATCTACATTTTGTGGTGGTGCTAACAAGCCTGTTTCTCCAGGAACAACAGTAAACTGAAGTCCACCCACATCGCTGGCTACCACTGGTGTCCCACTTGCCATGGCTTCAATCGCTACCAGTCCAAAGGGTTCATAGTGACTGGGAACAACGCAAACATCAGCAGCAGCATAGTAAGTTGGGAGGATATCTTGACTCAAACGACCAGGAAAGCTTGTAAACTCAGTCATTCCCAACTCAGCCACAATTTTCTCGATGCGATCGCGTTCATCACCATCACTGTGTCCCGGACGACTACCACCACCGATAATTAATTGCAAATTATAAGATCCATGTAACTTAGATTGTGCGACTGCACGTACTAATGTTTCTATACCTTTGCGGGGGTCAAAACGACCTACATACAATATTACTTTCGTTTCTGGGTCAATTCTTAACTTTGCCCGGGCAGCTGTTCTATCAATGCAACCAAATCGCTGAATATCAGTACCACAGGGGATGATATCTATATCACCTTTTGAGGAAACTAGCGATCGCATATGTTGTTGTTCTTGGGGACTTGTTGCTACAATACGTTCTGCTGTCTCCAATATCTGCTTTTCTATTTGTAGACGTTTGCTGGCAATTAAAGGAACTGTTTTAACGGTATTATACTTGACTGCTCCCAAAGAATGATAAGTGTGAACTTGGGAACAACCTTGTATTTTCTTTAACTGCATTCCTACCCAGCTAGAAAGCCAGTAGTTTGTGTGAATCAATCGATAGGTAATATGGTTGTTTTTTTGGAATTCCAACAGATTATCTACAAATTCTGGCAATTTCGTAAACAAATTATCTCGGGGAACAAATTCTGGGGAACCTGCTTCTAAACGTATAGTGCGGCAATTGGAAGTATGTTGAACAATGGTTTCTTGTTCTAGGTTCACTCTGCGAGTAAACATATCAACTTGCCATCCCAACTCCCCTAATGCTTCCCCCACATGGCGTACATAAACATTTTGTCCTCCAGCCTCTTCTTTCCCAATTTCAATTGCTGGATCTCCGTGAACTGAAATCAAGGCGATACGCTTTTCTGTTCTAGAGTTCATAGTTTCACAGGTTCCAATAGTGACGAGGTATTGTCTAATTCCAGTTTCTAGTCTGGGTTATCTCAACTATGTAGAAAATGTTAAGTACTCTTGATTTTAATTGAAAATTTCAATTATTTTTATACATTTATATCCACCATATCCTTCAATCATTTATATTATTTTTGTTGTCTAGAATACAGCAAGCTTACGCAAGTATCCTGAGATAGTTTTTGGAAACCAGGAAGTATTTTTCTTATCTCAACGGACTTACCTAATATATATCGATGGCGAATTATCCTTGGATTAGTATAGATATCAAGATTCTTTTTACTTGAATTACCGAATATGTAAAATCTTGGTATTGGTGGTATCTAAATTTTATGAATATCTTTGTAATACCAATTTCATTTAAGAACGCTACACTTCGGTTAGGAAAGGCAACAGGCAACAGATTCAGATTCTGATAATTGATGTGTACTAGTCTTTTTTTGAAATTGGTATAACACCGCTTCTAAAAACTTACCCATAGTTACCTTTTGTTGGACAAACGGTAAAGTAATGAAAAACTCAGCGGTATGAAGTTTACTCAACCAGAAGCGCATAAAAGCTTGCTCAGGTATCCTCCACCTTCTGTTTGTGAAGGTTTAGTTTTCCATCGCTTGACCTCTGATTTTCAGTTAGAGACGGTATAATAGCTATGCCTATTAGTTATTACACCGCGAGACTTTAAATATTTATAAGAGAGTAACCAGGAAATCTTCAAAGTGATTTGGGGAGAGCCAACACCATAATCTTTGATTTGGTGGGGGAGGATGTCACGAAGTTGGTTCCACTGACTCCAAACGGATTTTCCATGCAACTTCACGTCGGGATAAGCGTATAAAGAGGCAGGTACACGTTCTTTTAATCTCATGAATCTTCTAGCCAATATATAAGCTGCTGACTCATCAGAACCAAGACCATACATCTTGGCTACTTTTATCATTCCAGCAATACTCGAATATTCTGGACTTATCTTGTCATAAACATAGATTCCACGATTATTACAATAAGCTTTTAACAAGTCGAAGAATTTTCGATATCCCCATTGAAAAAGCATTCTAGAGTATTTTTTGCCTTGTTCTCTTAGAGGATGTTTGAAAAGTATTATATTTAACATCACAACCCTAAAAACCTAACCCCTTCCCTACTAGGGAAGGGGAACAGAAAAATAGGGGTTTTAAAGCCTCTGGACTAGTAGGAGAGAGGTACTCTACTCAAAGCCGCTACTCTACGAGAAAGCTACGCTAACGCGTCTAGGTCGAGAGGTTTTAAGTAACCTTTTGGACCCCTCAAACAACCTCTTAGAGATGCCTTCTTGTTTTCAAAACTTAATTTTTCATGACCAATCGGACAAGCGTATTTATCAGCTTTACTTCTGAATATTTCAATTACTCTTAGAAATTCAGCTTCTTGTTTACCTTTAGGAAGTCCTGATTGTAAAGAGATACTTCCGTGGTCTTTTAGATTACCGTCTTTATCTACATAAGCCCAACCTAGAGAACTTGGATTTAAATCAACCGCAATACATCCCCAGTCAGAATGTTTAGAAACTGGTTCAACCTTTTGGGGTTTAAATTGGACAGTAACATTCCATTTATCATTTTTTCTAAAGAAGTGCCAAGATTTAGAACCATTTTCAGGCAATCTGTTAATGCCTCTATTAAAATTTCCTATAGTAGCATAGACATAAGTACCGAATCTTTCTTCCAAGCAATAAGGCACTCTATATTTAATGGTATTACCATCCCATTGACATATACCGTTACCTAACGTTTCATCACTAGAACCTACTGCGAACACATGATAATGAGGGACTTTGACTCCTATGGGTTTTTTGTCATAATCGGACAAATGTTCTATCTTTTTTTCTAGTTGATAAATGTAACGTTTTTTGTGATGAATTTGAAATTTCAATTCTTGCCAAGTAGAGGGCTTCCTTTCTACTGACATTGACAAACCTAGACCTTTGGCGGGAACTTTCTTTTTCCTCTTCTTAGGTTTTTCGAGCTTTAAATTAGCTTGTTCGGCTAAAATAAAATCGACATACTTCCTACCTTTTTTAAGTAAGTCTTCTTTTTCTTTCAACCAAGACTTAGCTGATTTTAGCTTTTATTTTAACTGGTCAACATGGTTTTTCCTGCATTCTTTAGCCGAATCAACCTGACCTTTAGCGTTACTTATAATTCCTGTAGTTTGTCTAGCACTAACACCATATTTAATTTGAATATGTTTCTTCCAGTTATTCCAATCATCATTAGTAAATTCTTCTAGAGGCAACAAATAATTAACTGTCTCAACAACAGCTTTACAAACTCCGCTAGTTTAAAGCTTGTTGCAGGACTTCCTTATGTATCAATGCCCTATCTAGCAAAAACTGAATTTGATCAGTGGAAAGTGCCTCACCATTGGCATAATGCTCAATCCATGTTTTACTAATTATATTGGGGTTATCTGGTAAATTTACCACATCCCATCCCGGCATATCTAAATCTTCCATCAACCGATTAATTTTGGGATCGTAACTAAGGGCAAAGCAGCGACAACCTTCGCTAGCTGCCATAATTAAACTATGGAGACGCATCCCAATAGCCATTTCCACACCACGAAATACCCCTTTTAATAACTGCGGATTTTCCTGGGAGATAATCTGACTCACATTAGGAAGTGCTGAATGTAAGACTTGTGCCAAACTCATATCTTGGCTGAGGTGAAATGGCAACAGTATAATAAAGGTTCCAGTAGCTTTCTGGAAATCCACCAATGCCCGTACCAAGTTGCTGAGGCGATCTGGTGTTAAATGGGGATGGCTGCGCAATGTTACAGCTACTCTTGGTGCTGGTAAATCCCAAAATCCTGGAACTGGCTTACTTTCCAAAGCAAATACTGGATCTGGTGCCAAAATATGGGGAATTTGCCACTTAGATAACAAAGCTGCTGAAGCGCGATCACGTACACTTACTTGAGTACAACCAGCAAAGGTTTTCCTTGCTAACCAGCTAGTTTGAGAACCCCCCAAAGGACCAATTCCCTGTGCCCAAGCTATGGTTTTCATACCCATTTTTTGCGCTAGAGCCATCATTCCCCCATAGTAAAATGGACTAATGGCACTAGTAGCATCTTGGATTAAACTGCCTCCTCCCCAAATTAAAGCATCACAAGAGCGCAAACTTTGCAGTACGGGTAAAAGCTTCATGCGTTCATAAGCTTCCACTCCGTAGCGTTGCTGGGTTGACTGGGGATTATCCGAAAGTACCACAGGCGTTACCGATGGTGGTAGCATTTGTAGCAGAGTTGCCAACAAAGCCTCATCACCACCATTTCCTTTACCGTAATATCCAGATAATAACGCCCGCATAGCTATTTTTGATTTTGGATTTTGAGATTGTGGATTTTAGATTAGCAACTTTTTTGGCAACTGAACATCTGGCATTGATAAAGTTCAATTCTGAACTATTCTGAAAAAGTGGCTTCATTTTATCCTTATTGTTCATACTTTAGCCTTTATTATGCACGCCCTTTCAATTCCCACCTGGATTATTCATGTCTCTAGCGTTATTGAGTGGATCGCCGCAATTTGGTTAATCTGGGAATATGGCGAACTTACTGGCGATCGCAACTGGTGGGCATTATCTTTCGCTATGTTACCAGCTTTAGTTAGCGCCATGTGTGCTTGTACCTGGCATTATTTTGACAACCCAGAATCACTACAATGGCTAGTAACCTTACAAGCTTCCATGACTGTAGTCGGTAACTTTACCCTCTGGGGGGCTGCATTCTGGATTTGGCGTGCTAGTAAGTCAGTAAAAACCACAATCACTTCTGTATCAAAAAACAATTAGATCAGTTCACACTAGTACAAGTTGCCAGAAATCAAGCTACCACATATCTTGCACCTAGTGGTCTATCGCATTAATTTTGATGGTAAAAATAATCACGGTCAGGTATTCCTGCCTGTGTAGTAGTCAGGCAAGGATGCCTGTGCCACAACCTATCATAATTTTTACCATAGACTACTAGGTCACAAAGCAAGTTTATTGCGAATATTAACCTCTAAAAACCCTAACATGAAGGTTCATAAACCCCGTTTTTCCTGCTTGATGAAAATGTTGCAAGATATGACTTACCCTACTCCTACCAACAGCCAACAACTAACCACTAATTACCCCCAACAATGATTTCTAAAGATACCCTATTTGCACTGTCACTGTTTCCCTACTTGGGTTTTTTGTGGTTTATTAGTCGCGTTCCCCAAATGCCACGTTTAGCATTGTATGGATTTTACGGTACTCTCGTATTTGTTGGTGTCACTATTCCAGCAGGAATTTATGCCAAAGTTGCTTATGGTGAATCACTGGCAAATGTCGATTGGTTACATGGGGGTGCGGAAGTTTTTTTAACACTTTCTAATATTTTGATTGTCCTTGGTTTCTGGCAAGCTGTAAAACAATTAAAAAATAAGCAACTAGAGACTAGAGACTAGAGACTAGAACACTGATTCATTAATCCCAGAAACCGGGTTTATAAACTTTATAACTAGGAATTAGGAGTTTGCAATATATAGAAACTCGGTTTTTCTGTCTCGCGTTTTATTACTGAATTGTTGTTCTAGAAATTCGATTTTGACTGTGCTTAGCAAGAGGAAAATTTTAGATGGAAGTAATTCCAGCGATTGATCTCCTAGAAGGTAAGTGTGTAAGGCTTTACCAAGGAGACTATGAAAAATCCCAAGTTTTTAACGAAAACCCCGTTGACGTTGCTAAACAATGGGTAGAACAGGGTGCTACCAGATTGCATGTAGTCGATCTAGATGGAGCAAAAACGGGTAAGATAGTAAATCTAGGGGCAATTGAAACAATTGTCCAAGCTACATCAATACCCGTAGAAGTTGGTGGGGGTTTGCGATCGCACCAGAGTGTGGAACAATTGTTGAATATAGGAGTACAGTGGGCAATTCTGGGAACTGTCGCTGTTGAACAACCCCAGTTAGTACAAGAACTTTGTCAACAATTTCCCGGGCAAATTATTGTTGGTATTGATGCCCGTAATGGCAAAGTTGCAACTCGTGGTTGGTTAGAAACTTCGGAAGTTGTAGCAACTAACCTAGCAGTACAAATGCAAGATTTGGGTGCAGCCGCAGTCATTTACACCGATATCCACCGCGATGGTACTCTCTGTGGTCCGAATTTAGAGGCTTTACGGGAACTTGCTGCTGGAATTGACATCCCCGTAATTGCTTCTGGTGGTGTAAGTTCTGTCACTGATTTACTGAGTTTATTATCTTTGGAACCCCAAGGTGTCACTGGTGCAATTGTTGGACGTGCTTTATATACAGGAGATATTTCTTTGGTAGAAGCACTCCGGGCAGTAGGTTCAGGACGAATTCAAGATATTCCCCCAGACTTTGGTTTCTCCACCTTTGCTTGATATAATACGAGATTTTGATCAACCCAACCGACTTTTGTCGGTTTTTTTTGTAACTTTTCCGGATTGTTAAATAACCAAGGTGTATTACCTTTTGTAGAGAGTTGCAATTATTGAGAGTAATACTGATGAAGCATCCCACACCTCCTAAGGGTGGCAAACCACTATTCACCTAACCAGAAACTACTACGTTTACTAACAATAATCAAAAACATAATAGTAAATAGATGAATAAATTGCTCTGTATTGACATTCAATTTTTAATCAGGTTTTGAAAACGGATTTTTTTTAGTTTTAATTTTCGTTTGGTTTTTCTAAGTAATAAGTTAATGGGTTTCCTTCATTAAGAGGTGCAGTCGTTTAAGCACCTCTTTTTCTTATTCATATTTCTTTTGGATTATAAGTAAATCGGTGCTAATATTTCAAGCTATATTAATAAGTTTAAATGTAGTACTCCACCAAGTAAATTATGCGGGGTTAATAAGGAAAGAACAAAGTTTTTTCTCCCCCCTCTTCCCCCTCTTCCCCCTCTTCCCCCTCTCTGCCTTTACCCCGCAAAGTTGGTGTGGTGGACTACTAGGAGGTTTCCGCGCCCCTAGGAGGTTTCCGCGCCCCTACAATTTGATCTGTAGCAAACATTTTTGAATTTGGTATGAGGAGAGGGTAAGGGGAGGGGTGCGCGTTCCTTTTCCAAAGTTGTAGCGACTGGTGTGGTGAGGTAAGGGACTGTATTGCACCCAATTAAAATTCCGGGGAACTCATTTGCTACCCGGATTCGTCACATTAACTACATGGTCATCAACTTAAAGGTACGGCAATGCCGTACCTCTTACTTTAATGATTTAGTGGTAATTAGGGAACTCCAAAAAATAAATTATCCTTCGTCTTTGCCTAATTGACCCTTGACAGGCACAGTTTTTGTCCCTGGTTGACTGACAAAAGTCTTGGAAGTGTTGAAATTTCGTAGGTTGGTTGGAGAGACGACACCCAACGCAATCGCTTGCAGTTGTTGGGTTACTCTGCGAGAAGCCGCTCCGCGTCTAGATGCTACCCCTCCGGGGAAGCAAGCTACAACCCAACCTACATCAAAAAGATTTGTCAGTCAATCAGGTTTTTGTCCTGTATTGGATATTTTTGTATTTGCAAATCCCTTAGGCTTTAACTGTTTGCTTGGTAACAGCGTCGAGTTCGCCCTTAGCATACTTAACAGCAAATACATCAATAGATACTTGCTTAATCTTGCTAGCATTGCCAGCAGTATCAAATTGCTGGTAACGGTCAGCACATACCTTCTGCATGTACTTAATGGAAGGCTTGAGGAAGTGACGGGGGTCAAATTCCTTAGTATTCCCTGCTAAAGCTTCCCGTACTGCTGCGGTGATAGCTAGACGGTTGTCGGTGTCAATATTTACTTTACGTACACCGCTCTTGATTCCCTTTTGAATTTCTTCTACGGGTACACCGTAGGTTTCGGGAATTGTACCACCGTACTGGTTGATTAAAGCAATTAAATCTTCGGGTACAGAGGAAGAACCGTGCATTACCAAGTGGGTGTTGGGCAAACGACGGTGAATTTCTTCAATGCGGCTGATTGCCAAAATTTCCCCAGTTGGCTTGCGGGTAAACTTGTAAGCACCGTGGCTAGTACCAATTGCTACCGCTAAAGCATCTACTTGGGTTTGTTCTACAAAGTCAACAGCTTGGTCAGGATCAGTTAACAGTTGGTCTTTATCAAGTTTACCTTCAAAGCCGTGACCATCTTCCGCTTCACCCATACCAGTTTCCAGAGAACCCAAGCAACCTAGTTCTCCTTCAACGCTGACACCCAGCGCGTGAGCAACTTTTACCACTTCGCGGGTAACGTTGACGTTGTACTCGTAGCTAGCGGGAGTCTTAGCATCAGCTTCCAGGGAACCATCCATCATCACGCTGGTAAAGCCATTCTTAATCGCCGAGTAGCAGGTAGCAGGCTCATTACCATGGTCTTGGTGCATGGCAATGGGAAGATGAGGATAGGTTTCTACTGCTGCTAAAATCAGGTGACGCAGAAAATTTTCCCCAGCATATTTACGAGCGCCACGGGAGGCTTGCAAAATCACGGGGCTATCTGTCTCATGGGCAGCCTGCATAATTGCTTGGATCTGCTCCATGTTGTTGACGTTAAAAGCAGGAATGCCGTAACCATTCTCAGCAGCGTGATCCAAAAGCAGCCGCATTGGTACGAGCGCCATAGATAGTCCTCCTAATTTGTGTCAGCTTGTCGTTTTAAGAGACGAGCGTAATCATGATTACGCTAATCTTAAGATAATTTTAAACTTATAGGAAATTATAACTATTCATGGGTGTTTCTGTTGAAAAAGTTTAAGTGGAAATTTTAGGGCTTGCATTGGGTATCTATCAAGAACTCCTGGTATATCACCTCAAACCAAGCCGGTGTAATCATCATAAGTAAAGCCAATAGTTATGATTGATTAACAAAAATTATCTTTGGCTTTCCTGTTTTTAGTTTACAGTACAGAAGTTAAATCATGTGCTGTAAACTTAACGATACAACCAATTTAATATGTTACTGGAGATATTATATGGGTCGCCTGGGATTCGAACCCAGAACTAATCGGTTAAAAGCCGAGTACTCTACCGTTGAGTTAGCGACCCTTTCGTTTTTCGCAACTTCCGCATTATAACACCTATCCCTAGAGTTTTGTAAAGGGGTTTAGAAAAAATTGGCTGTGAGGCGAATATTGGCGGTACAGGTTGCACCTGGATCTAAGACTGTCAACTGTTCTCCTGTATTTAGGGCATTCCGGGGAGCTGTCCAAGGTTCCAAGCAGTAGTAGTCTTTGCCTTTGACTGTCCAAAATACCAAGGTAGAAAAGATGGGATCGTAATCTAAGGTCAATTTTAACTTGCGGCTATGGTCGATAACAGCGGCAGATTGAGCGCTTACCTGTTTAAATGCCACATCTATTTCATCTTGGCTGAAGTCAAATGTGCCATTAAAGGGGTGATTTTCCTTAGTTATCTGGTTTTGGTAGGACTGGGCAGGAATTTCCAACTCTAGCTGATTTTTATCGGCGATCGCAAAGTATGGATGAAACCCGGCAGAAAATGGCATCGGTTCCGAACCAAGATTAGTATATTGCTGTTGAATTTCTAGGGTATTCCCTTGAATTTTGTAGGTAAAAGCCAGTTTAAAATCAAAAGGATAAACTGCCCTAGTTTGCTGGTTGCTGTTGAGAATGAGGCTAAATTTGGTTTGTTGGAGATTTTCTGACCAAGGTAAATCCCGAGCAAAGCCATGTTGTTTCAGGCTATATTGCTTACCGTTGTGGGTGTAAGTATTATCGGGTAAGTTCCCGCAGATGGGAAACAGAATCGGAATTCCACCCCTAACACTCAATTCGGGATTGGCAAAACGTTCTTCATCCAAATAAAGAATTTCTTCACCTTGTATACGCCAGCGAGTAATAATACCTCCTCTTGCGGGGACTACTTCTAGCTGAGAATTGCTATTTTCCTCAGTCAGGATGTAGGTTTTGTATTGTTTTTCGACAACAGAAATAGAAACCACGGTGATACTCTCGAAACAATTAAAAATTAAAGATTAAAAATTAAAAATTGGTAACTCTTAATTCCAAACTCCTAATTTTTAACTCTTAATTCCTGTAGGGGCACAGCAGTGCTGTGCCCCTACGCACCTTTTGACTCCTAACTCCTAACTTTATGGTTCTTCAGTACCTGTTATGCCAAACTGTTAGTTAAAACTGATAACTTGCACCATTCTCAAGAAGAGCCAGAGGTCTCTATGTTCTAGTTACCAGCGTCACGCTGGTAACTAGGGGAGTTGAGGCTCTGCCTCCTGGTTATCCCTAAGGAAGTACAAGTTGTTAGTTAAAACGAAAATTATGCGGTTAAATCAAAGCTTAAATTACCAGAATGCTTGAAAAACCAGTTTATGTTCATAATTAAAGCAGGTCTCCCTTGTATAGCTTGGATTTTGAGCTTTTGATAGACTTTTTTAGCATAATATCTACTGAACAACCAACTTCACTTACTCGTCTTCAGCAAAGACAAAGCGATATAATTCGTTGGGGTCGGGTTCAGGACTGCTGTCGGCGAATTTTACTGCTTCATCAATTAACTGCTCGATTTTTTTGTCAATTGCTTTGATTTCTTCTTGACTTACCAAGTTTTGTTCGGTCAAATAAGCGGCAAACTTCTTAATCGGATCGCGGGAAAACCAAAATTCTTTTTCTTCTTTGGCACGCAGTTCATCTGGATCTGCCAAAGAGTGACCCCGAAAACGATAAGTAAGTGCCTCAATTAATGTCGGACCTTCCCCAGCACGGGCACGAGCTACCGCTTCTTGAGCTACTTGGCGCACAGCGAGGATGTCCATACCATCAACTTCTACACCCACCATATCAAATACGCTAGCTTTTTTGTAAATTTCTGGTTGGGAAGTTGCGCGATCATGAGCCATACCAATCGCCCATTTATTGTTTTCCACTACAAACAAAATCGGTAGTTTCCACAGGGATGCCATATTTAAGGTCTCAAAAAATTGACCATTATTACAAGCTCCATCACCGAAGAAACAAGCTGTGACTTGGTCTGCGGATGCATCTCCCATCATCTCCCGGCGGTACTTAGTTTGAAAAGCTGCCCCAGCAGCCACAGGAATGCCTTCAGCCACAAACGCATAGCCTCCTAACAAGCGATGCTGGGCAGAAAACATGTGCATGGAACCACCACGTCCTTTGCTGCAACCAGTGGCTTTACCGAAGAGTTCTGCCATTACTTCTTTAGGGGGGACTCCAGCACTCAGAGCATGAACATGGTCCCGGTAAGTACTGCAAACGAAATCCTCACCCGGTCGCATTGCTCCTTGGATTATGCCACTGGAAACCGCCTCTTGACCATTGTACAGGTGGACGAAGCCAAACATTTTGCCCCTGTAGTACATTTCGGCACACTTATCTTCAAAGGTGCGTCCTAGTACCATATCTTCGTATAACTGCAACCCTTCTTCTTTTGTAATCTGGGCGGTAGCTGTATTAAATTTGGGTAATGTACGCTCTTGAACCATTATTTTGTTCTGATGAGGTTGTAAAATTTAACAAGTTTGATTTGTCAGGGGTTGGCAATAGCTAGCCAAAACCTTGGACAATGTTGTACTATTTTGGTCAAGATTACTCATCTTTTCCAGCAAGGCTTACCTTTTGACAGGAAACACCACTGGTCTCATGGGATGAGTTAAATATTAACACCAGCGCCAACAGCGCCCCCGTGGTCAAGCTTTACAGGTTAGAGTCGATGACAATACCCTGTATGGCAAGCCTTGTTGCGCTACGGGTGGTAGGTGAGATTCCTACTGGGAATCCTTGCATAGCCGTTGATGTAAGGTCATTGTCCAACTTTGGGTAATGTTTTTTCAACGGTTGCACCTGTTGAAGTATATCCAGAATCAGGATGGTAGACTCGGCGTGCCGCTAACTACCGATTGACTAGAGGCGGAGCGTCTTTGGCTTTGCGCTTCGCGTACAATCCTAGGATGCGCGGCACATTTGCTCAATTTCCTGGTAAGCGCCTTTAAATTAACAACCCAATCCCTCCACTGTCTGCATATTCTTTAACAAATTATCACTACAAATATAAGATTTACTAGTACTCGACCAAACCAAGATTGCCGGGTAAAGGCAGAGAGGGGGAAGAGGGGGAAGAGGGGGAAGAGGGCGAAGAGGGCGAAGAGGGGGGAGAGGGGGAGAAAAAACTTTATTCTTTCCTTATTAACCCCGCATAGTTTACTTGGTGGAGTACTAGTACTTTGTCCCATTAATTTTTACGGGTTGTGGCACAGGCAGGATGCCTGTGCAGTAGTCAGGCAAGGATGCCTGACCCACAAGTTATTGTTTTTACGATCAAAATTAATGGGACAGAACACTAGGTGGCATCTAAATAACTATAGGTACCTGATAATTTATCGAGATACTCTATTGTATGTGCTGTAGCCATATCATGTTGACAGGAGTTTGTCAAGCCTCCTTGTTATCTGAAGTGAATTGGGGGAGGGAAAATTGGTCTTTCTTGATGTGATGAAATTTTGATTTTTAGGTTAACAACTACGGAATATTGAGGCTTGTAGCTGTTTTGAATGAAAAATGGTCAGGAAAAGCCCAAAACTAGATGTTCTTATAATAGCATGAAACAACGCAATTACGTCAAAAATTTTTTGCCAAAATTGGACTAAAAATCAGTATTGATTTGAATTATAAAACTAATATAAACAAAAAATAACTTTTATTTATATTTAAACTGTCAGCTAAGGATAGTAAGGTTTAATGTGTGCCACCCTCAACCCAAAACCGCTATCATTGCAACTAGCTTTTACGTATGGTATAATTCATTTCTCTAGTTGCAAAATAAATCAAATGTCAGAAACCCCACGCCTAAAGGCGGGACTAGCGAGACTTGCCCTGAATGTGGGCATATTCACGACAAGCTAGGCGGCAACAAAAAATTCCAATGCCCTAAATGCGGATACAAAGCGGACAGAGATTGGAATGGCACTCGAAACATTATGATTCGAGCTTTGTCAGCAACAAGCATCAGATGAAAATCTGATCCTATACAGGTACTTTCTACGGATGCGTAGATTTGTACAGGTTAAATGTTGCGTAGTATATAAGAACATAGCAAACTTGTGTATAGAAAAAAGGCAGATAAAGTGGTTGTGAAACACACTGTATATAAGTGTGGAATCACGGGTTATTATGATGGCACGGATAACGAGACCTGAACGCTCTCAGTGAACAATATCTATCGCGCTACAGGGGAAGTAGGCTGTGCGGATAACGCTTGATTACTACCGAATTTTAGGATTACCGTTGGCGGCAAGTGATGAACAATTGCGGCAAGCGTACAGTGATCGCATAGTGCAATTACCGCGACGGGAGTATTCTCAAACAGCAATTGCATCACGGAAAAAACTCATAGAAGAAGCTTACGTGGTTTTATCAGATCCAAAAGAACGCAAAGCCTATGATCGCCTGTATCTAGCACACGCTTACGATCCAGAACGGGTTGCACAAAAGAGTGCAGTGGCGGTGGAAAGCCCCCTAGGGGAAAATGGTGCTGTAGATGCCCAAAGTCTAACTATAGATGTTTCTCCAGAAGAGGTGCCTGGTGCCCTATTGCTCTTGCAAGAATTGGGTGAATACGAACTTGTACTGAAATTAGGTCACCCCTACCTAGTCAATCCAAATGGTACAGTCACCGGGAATTTTGGGGAAGACGGCGAAGAACTGCCATTACCGGGGGTTGAACGTCCAGATATTGTCCTGACTGTAGCTTTAGCCTGCTTGGAATTAGGTCGGGAGCAATGGCAACAAGGTCACTACGAAAATGCTGCCATATCCTTAGAAACAGGAGAAGAACTGTTAGCAAAGGAAGGGCTGTTTCCCAATGTGCGAGCGGAAATTCAAGCGGATGTTTACAGATTACGTCCATACCGAATTTTGGAGTTGTTAGCCAAGAGCGAGGAACATGTTTCAGAAAGACAGCAAGGCTTGCAATTGTTACAAGATGTTTTAGAAGCTCGCGGTGGAATTGATGGTACGGGAGATGATCGCTCTGGTCTGAATGTAGATGATTTCCTGCGTTTTATCCAGCAAATACGTCACCACTTGACCGTAGCAGAACAGCATAAGCTGTTTGAGTCGGAAAGTAAGCGTCCCTCTGCCGTTGCCATATATTTAGCTGTCTATGCTTTGATAGCACGGGGATTTACTCAACGTCAACCCGCCTTAATTCGTCAAGCAAAACAAATGCTAATGCGTCTGGGTAGACGTCAGGATGTTCATTTAGAACAGTCCCTGTGTGCTTTATTATTGGGGCAAACTGAAGAAGCAACTCGGACTTTAGAACTCAGTCAGGAATATGAAGCACTGGCTGTGATTCGGGAAAAATCCCAAGATTCTCCAGACTTGTTGCCAGGACTGTGTTTATACGGAGAACAGTGGTTAGAAAATGAAGTTTTTCCCCACTTTCGAGACTTAGCACAACACTCAGCTTTACTGAAAGAATATTTTGCGGAACCAGAAGTACAAGCTTATTTAGAAGCTTTGCCCACAACTACAGAAACAACTAATGGAACCCCTGGAGTTAACCATCAGCCTTTTGCCTCCAAACAAGCAAATCATCCTGGTTCCCAAAATCATTATCAACAGCATTATGCCAGTAAAAACCCTGAGGATAGAGCTTGGGAAACATCAAGACCAACAAGAGGTGAATATTCAAATTCAGCTGGTTCGAGAACTGTTTGGGGAACATCCCAAACCCCTGTGACACCAATTTCTACAGCCCAACGCATTGATACGGGAAGTTACCAGCAATTGCAAAATGGCTCTCCTGCAAACACCGCAAATCTTCAACAGCAAACAAGACGTCAACCCAATCAACCTGTGGGAGATCGTCGTCATCGAGTTGTTCGTCGCCGACGTGTAAACTATAGTCAAGAAGCCAAGATACGCCTAATGTGGATGTTATTTGCTTCTGTAGTTGGTGTATTAATTCTATGGTTTTTGGGAACAGCAACTTTTGGCTTATTAGAAAATCTGTTTTTCCCATCAGCAAAGTTGGAAGGCAAATATGTAGCGGTGGAACTAAATAAACCACCAATAACTATTCCCGACCCCAATAGCAAACCACAATTACCAGAGGGTTCTCTCACAGAAGAAACGGCAAAAGAAGTAATTCAGACCTGGCTATCAACAAAAGCCACTGCTTTGGGATCGAATCATAATATTGAAAGTTTAGAGCATATTTTAGTTGATCCGGCTCTTTCCCAATGGCAGCGAATTGTCAAGCAGGATCAACAAAAAAACCGCTATCGCCAGTTTGAACATCAAATTACGGAAATATCTATAGATAAAAACGATAGCGATGATAATCATGCTGCGGTGGTAGCTGCGGTAACCGAAGTTGCAAAGTTTTATGATAATGGTCAGATTAATCAGCGAAGGTCTTATGACGAAACAGTTAGAGTTAAATATGACTTGGTGAAACAAGAAGGTGTATGGCGAATTCAGAGCATGTCTATTGTTAATAAAATCAGTTAAGATAATCGTTTATAATACCAAGAAATAAATTATCCCATATTGTGGGATGGGCATCTTGCCCGATATTGTGGGATGGGCATCTTGCCCGTCCTCGATGGTAATTTACCCCATCCCATATTGTGGGATGGGCATCCTGCCCGTCCTCGATGGTAATTTACCCCACCCCATATTGTGGGATGGGCATCCTGCCCATCCTCGATGGTGATTCACCCCATTCCATATTGTGGGATGGGCATCCTGCCCGTCCTCGATGGTGATTCACCCCATTCCATATTGTGGGATTCCCATGTTGTGGGCTAGGCATCCTTACTTATATGGGTGGACAGGCAAGGATGCCTGTCCCACTATTAAATTTTGGCATATTTTTGTATTTGGAAGTCCTTGATTGGTGGAGCGGTTGGAGGAGATAATTGGGATGGATGGGTGTTTGAACGGTTTTAGCTTGGGTGTTTTAGAGGGTGTTTATAAAATGATGCTGTTGGCGAAATATTTCTTAATATGAGCGTCAACTAAAAGCTGTCTACTCTATGCTTAATTTCTTGAATAAATCGATTAAGTGCAATATCGCTACTTTATAACCCGAAGCCTGCCGCACGCTTTGTTATTGATTCAATGCTAAAGTAAAAGCTGTCCCTTGCAAAACTGCTTATACATTTAAACTAAGCTGAAACTAATAAAAAAGTTGAAGAGGTGCTAATCCTTTTGGATTTCAGAAATATCTAATGGTTAGTTATAAATGGTTAGTTATAAAGCTAGAGTTGGGAAAAAATATCCGTGGTATATGCTTTCATTAAGTGAATCTGAATACCAGTTATTAATTGAGTGGAATAATATTCGGGTTAACTATCATGCTTGATAAGTGTGTTCATCAGTTGTTTGAGGAGCAAGTGAAAAAGACACCAGATGAGGTAGCTGTCCTATTTGAGCAGGAGCAACTAACTTATC
>JAAUYH010006768.1_pt1 | contig 17316 bp, 12 predicted proteins | sample 7278061 | NCBI WGS metagenome assembly JAAUYH01 (sample SAMN14350203, study PRJNA611818) | marine sediment metagenome | isolation source: surface marine sediment (0.6m) | place: French Polynesia: Moorea | collected 2018-08 | reverse complement strand
GGGACGATCAAGCCGGGAGGTCGAGCGGTGGCGGACAAGGTGCGGGTGCTGGTAGTCGGGTTGGGGCATATGGGCATGTCCCATGCCAAGGTCTACCACAAGCTGGACGGGTTCGAACTGGCCGGTCTCTGCACCCGGCACCTCAAGAGCCGCGACGACCTGCCGGCCGAGTATGCCGCTGTTCCCCGCTTCGAGGATTTCGGCGCGGCGCTCGCGGAGCTGAAGCCCGACGCCGTGTCGATCAACACCTGGTCCGACACCCATGCCGACTTCGCCGTGGCCGCCATGGAGGCGGGCGCCCATGTCTTCGTCGAAAAGCCGCTGGCGGAGACGGTGGAGGACGCCGAGCGGGTCGTCGCCACGGCCAAGAGGACCGGCAGAAAGGTCGTGGTCGGCTACATCCTGCGCCATCACCCGTCCTGGGCGAAGCTGGTCGAGCTGGCCCGCACCTTGGGCAAGCCGCTCGCCATGCGCATGAACCTGAACCAGCAGAGCACCGGCGAGGCCTGGACCTGGCACAAGGATTTGATGAAATCCCTGTCGCCGATCGTCGATTGCGGCGTGCACTATGTCGACATCATGTGCCTGATCACCGGCGCCCGGCCGGTCCGGGTGCATGGCATCGGCGCCCGGCTCAGCGACGAGGTGGCGCCGGACATGTACAATTACGGCCAGCTGCAGGTGGTCTTCGATGACGGATCGGTGGGCTGGTATGAGGCCGCCTGGGGGCCGATGATCAGCGAGGTGGCGTTCTTCGTGAAGGACATCATGGGCCCCAAGGGTTGCGTGAGCATCGTCATGTCCGAGGAGGCCGGCGGCTCGGCCGACATGGAGACCCACACCAAGACCAGCGCCATCCGCCTGCACCATGCCGCGCTTTCCAAAGACGGGACTTTGCAAAAGCCGGACGAGGTGATCTCGATGGCCGACGAGCCCGGCCATGACGAGCTCTGCGAGCGCGAGCAGGCCTATTTTCTAAAGGCCATCCTTGAGAATATCGATCTCACCGACCACATGGCCGACGCCGTCAACAGCCTGCGCATCGTGTTGGCGGCCGACCGCTCGATCCGCGAGAAGCGGGTCGTTGAACTTTGATGCGGCGACGCGCGGCGAGGACGGCCGGCGCGCCAATTGCAGAAAAGGGGACCGAGAGCGATGCCGACGGATAAGCACGGGCTGTTCACCTGGAACGAGTTGATGACCTGGAGCGCCGACAAGGCCAAGGCGTTCTATGCCGATACGCTCGGCTGGAGCTATGACGTCATGCCGATGGAAGAGGGCGGCGACTACATCATCTGCAAGGCGGGCGACGAGATGGCCGGAGGCATGATGGAGATGAAGCCCGGGACCGGTTTCGACGGCGTCCCCGACCATTGGTTCGCCTACATCACCGTCGACGACGTCGACGCACGGGTGGCGAAGGTCGAGGCCGCGGGCGGCGAGATCATGCGGCCGCCCTTCGACGTCGCGAATGTCGGCCGATTCGCCATCGTCAAGGACGCGGCCGGCGCGGTCGTCGGCTGGATGACCCACGCGCAACAAGGCTGACACACCCCGGCCCAAGGCAACCGGCGGGACCGCCTGTCACTCCGATCGGCGCCCTGGGTCACCGTGCATTGCCGGTGGTGGCGCCGGCGACCGTCGCCGCGGCGCGCGGCGGGCGGGAGCCTGGGCGCATCACCGGGGACGCCCCCGAGACAACCGGGCTTGACGGAATCGACCTAGGCGTGCCGGGCAAACCAGCGCACCAGATCCCGGACGGTGCGCAGCTCATCCAGCGTCTCCTCGTCCATTTCCGGCGTGGCGATGTCGAAATGGTCCTCGATTCCGATCTGGGTCTGCACCAGCGCCAGGGAGTCGACGCCAAGATCCTCTTCCAGATCGGTGTCGAGACGGATCGACCCGGCCGGCCGGTCCACGATCTGGGCCAGGATGTCACAGACGCCCTCGGCCAGTTCATCGACGCTCCAGATATCGTCCTTGTACAGCAGCAGAGTCATCGGCGTGTTCCAATCAGTCTTGCGCTTCCACGCGTCGTGGGCGTTGAGACTGTCTAGAGCGCGCCTCTCACCGGCTTCTCTCCGGCGTCTGTCATGAAATGGCAGCCCCGTGCCGCAAGGGCCTGACTCGCGGAGAGCGCTGGTGCCTCAGCGCCGGCCGCCGCGCGAGGAGCGCGACCCCGGTCCGGCGCCGCCGCTCTCAGAGCGCAAACCCGAAGACCATCGGGCCGAGCAGGACGAACACCACGAATGCCACGGCGATCGCGACGATGTTCAGGAAGAATCCGGCCCGGACCATGTCCATCAGTTCCATGCGCTCATAGGAGAAGACGATGGCGTTGGGCGGCGTCGCGACCGGCATCATGAACGCCATCGACGCGCCGATCGCCACCGGCACGGTCAGGACCGACGCGTCCAGGCCCAGGCCGATCGCGACGGCCCCGAGGATCGGCAGGAAGGTCGCGGTCGAGGCGGTGTTGGAGGTGATCTCCGTCAGGTAGACGATGGCGAACGTCACCACGAGGATCAGCAGGACGGTGCTGATGTCGAAGCCGGTGACCGCATTGCCGATCCATTCCGCAAGCCCGGTCGACGAGAACCCTCCCGCCAGGGCCAGCCCGCCGCCGAACAGCAGCAGCACGCCCCAGGGCACGTTGCGCGCCGCCTCCCAGTCCAGCGCGAACTCGCCCCGGCTCCGGGACACCGGCACCGCGAACAGCACCATGGCCGCGGCCAGCGCGATCATGGTGTCGTTGAGCGGCAGGCCGGTCGCGCCGGCGAGCGGCTTGCGGAAGATCCACAGCAGCGCCGCGGACAGGAACACGATCGCCACCAGCGTCTCGGCCCGGCCCATGCGGCCCAGCGCGCCCAGTTCCGCCTCGACGACGCCCTGCGGCTCGTCGATGGCGATGCGGTGCGCCGGAAACAGGACCCGTGTCAGCAACAGCCAGGCCAGGGGCAGCATGACCACCACGACCGGAATGCCGATCAGCATCCATCCGAAGAAGCTCACCTCGATCTGGTAGTTGCTCTGCAGGAAGCTGGCCAGAAGCGCATTGGGCGGCGTACCGATCAGCGTCCCGACCCCGCCGATCGACGCGCTGTAGGCGATCGCCAGCATCAGCGCGACGCCGAAATTGCGCACCGTCTCGTCGTCCTTCGTCTTCTCGCCGACGAAGTCGATCACCGACAGCCCGACCGCGAACATCATGATCGTGGTCGCCGTGTTGGAGATCCACATGGACAGGAACGCCGTCGCCAGCATGAAGCCGAGCACGATGCGGCGCGGCGTGGTCCCGACCGCCGCGACGATCCTGAGCGCGACCCGGCGATGCAGGCCGACCCGCTGCATGCCCGCGGCCAGCAGGAAGCCACCGAGAAACAGGAAGACCAGCGGGTGCCCGTACCGCGCAGCCGTCGGAGTGATCCCCTGCACCTCGAGCAGCGGCATCAGCACCAGCGGCAACAGGGCCGTGGCCGGGATCGGCACCGCTTCGGTCAGCCACCAGACCACCATCCAGGCGGTGATGGCGACCATGCGCCAGGCCTCGGCGGGCATCGCCTCCGGCGCCGGGCTCAGCATCACGATGATCGCCAGCACGGGCCCGCCGACCAGTCCGGACAGGCGCAGCGGGGAGATCGGCTCGACCGGTTGGCTCGGCGCGTCCCGGAAATCCGGGTCCCGGCGGTCGCCCGGCCGCATGTAGTCGTCGTCCCGGGCCTTCACGGTCTCGCTGTCTTGCGGCATGGCCAACCTCCTCCAGGACGGCGCCCCCGACGCCATGCGCTTCGGTGCGAGTATCCCGCCGAACCGCTTTCCCGGCAACCGCCGACATGGCGCATGCAATCCGATGAGCGCTTCAGGTCGTTTCGCGCCGCGAGGCTCCCGCCATCACGCCGACGTTGTGGCCCGCGCGCCGAGAGTCAGCGACCGCCGATTGGTTCGTGATGGGGACGGCAGACGAAGCCGGACTCCGGCGGCAGGCCGGCCGACACGGGACCGATGCTGGGCGGCTAGCGAGAGATCCGCGGCTCGGACACGAAGGCCGGGTCGGCGATGATCGTCCGATATGTGGCGGCGGACTCGCGGGAGGAGTCCAGCCGCATGCGCGACCATCGTCCATTGTCGTTCGGCCAGTCGCTGTGCCAGTACGACATCGCCCGCACACGCGGATAGCGGCCGTCGCGCAGCGCCGTCAGGGCGTTTTGAATCCAACCCGCCTTTTCGGGGTGCTCGACGACGCCGAATTCGAGGATCGCCAGCGGCTTCTCGCGGTCGATCGCCGCCAGTTCGGAATAGACGTCGTCCATCACCTGGGTGAAGGAAGGATTCCAATTCCGCAGTTCGCCGGCGGTCTGGGCGCCATAGACCGAGACGCCGATCCAATCGATGTAGTCCGGTCCGGGATAATAGGCGGCAAAGCTGTTCCAGCCGTCGTCGGTCGCGCCATAGGCGTTCAAGTGCAGAACCCAGGTCACGTTCTGCGCGCCCTCGGCGTTGAAGATGTCGATGATGTGCCGATAGGCGTCGCGGAACCGCTCGGGGCCGTCGGCGGCGTTCGACGAACCGTAGCCATCGCGGCGATCGCCGCCGTTGCAGACGCCGCTCCACGGGAACCAGTCGCCGTTCACCTCGGTGCCGAACTCGATGATCAGCGGCTCGGCGTGCTCGGCGACCCGCCGGGCATAGGTGCGCAAGGGCCGGTCATGCCGCCCGTCGATGATGGACTGCAGCGAATACCGGTCGCTGCCGCACCCTTCCCGCCAATCGGCGCGGGCCATCATGCGAATGAACGGCAGGGCACCGGACGCGCTGATCCGCTGCACAGCCGCCCTCGGGTACCGGATGCCGTCGAACCAGTTATCGGAGAAATATGCCCAGGTGATGGGCTTCTCGGCGGTTTCCGCGGTGAACCGGCGCAGCCGGCTGGTGGTTACGATATCCTCTTCCGGCCCGAAATCGGGGAAGGCCCCGTGATAGACACCGGATGCGGGCGGCAAGAGTTTTGCACCGGGCTCGGCGAGTGCTACGGTCCAGCCAGACAAGCCCAAAATCAGCATTGCAGCTGAAACCAACCTTGCTCCGTGCCTACCCATAAGCTCCCTCGTTCAAACACGCGAACGCTGTATGTGGGTATCACTTGCTCATGCATCAATTGATGGAGATCAAACTTCGGCCGGCATGAGAGGCTCGAGAGGAACACGCTCCGGTTCTCGGCCCGCGGAGAATTCCTCCTCGGCGGTCAGAAGTGTCATTTGTCCCTCAAGATAGCGCCGTATGGCGAGAGCGATGCGATCCGACGCCTTGCCGTCACCGAAGGGATTGCCGCCCTCGGTCATCGCGGCGCAGAGGTCCGGCGCGGCCAACAGCCGAGTCGCCTCCGCAACGATGCGATTGCGATCGGTCCCGACCAGCACCGCCTGTCCGGACTCGATCGCCTCGGGGCGCTCGGTCGATTCGCGCAGCACGAGGGTCGGCACGCGGTAACTCGGTGCTTCCTCCTGGATGCCGCCGGAGTCGGTGAGGATGAGCGTTGCGCGCTTCATCACGTCGTGACAGGCGCCGAAGCTGAGGGGCTCCACCAGGTGAATCTGCGGGTGCCCTTCGAGAATCGGGCGGATCGTCTCGCGCACCTGGGGATTGACGTGCAGCGGCAGGACGATCTCGACATCGGGATGGGCGTCGGCGATATCGGCGAGCGCAAGGCACATGTTCCGAAGCGTCTGTCCCCAGGACTCTCGGCGATGCAGCGTCGTCAGGATCAGGCGCTTGCCGTGCGCCGGGCGGTGCAGCGCCTCGGACATCGACAGCGCGCCCACGCTCAGAAGGGCATCGATCGCGGTATTCCCGGTGATCCAGATCGTCTCCGGCCGCATGTTTTCCGCCAGCAGGTTCCGTGCGGCATGGGCGGTGGGCGCGAATCGCAGGTCGGCCATCGCGTCGATCATGCGGCGATAGGCCTCTTCGGGATAGGGGTTGTGGGTGTTGCCGGTTCTCAATCCGGCCTCGACATGCACCAAGGGGACGCGGGCGTGGAACGCGGCGAATGCCGCTGCCAGGGCGCTCAACGTGTCGCCCTGCACGATCATCATCGCGGGGTCGATTTCGTCGATCAGGGCGGTCACATCGGCGACGGCACGGGCGTGAAGCGTGCACAGGTCATCGCCGTCGGCGCGAATCTCGAGCGTGCGGTCAGGCGTGATCGCGAACTGGTTCAGGGTCGCTCGTCCAAGGTCCTGATGCTGGCCGGTGTCGACCCACCACACCCGGTCTGCGCCGAGGATCGCTTTCAGGCTGCTATGGAGAGGCGCCAGCTTGATCACTTCGGGCCTGGTTCCCGACACGATCGTGACCGGGCCCGAACGACCCGAATTCGTCTTGTCCATGCCTTACGTCCGGCCCCGTTGTTATTTAGTTTTGCTTTTTAGATTAATGGCGTGAAATCATATGACCAAATGCCGCCCGCCGTCGATCAGGATTTGTGCTCCATGACGCTCTCGGACAGCGAACGCGCTGTCCTGGAGGAGGAGCGTGATCGCTATCGTGACCTGACCGAGGACATCGCATCAGCGGGCAAGGGCTGGTCCGGACCAGGGATCGAGCTGGTCTCGATCGGCGATGCCGCCGGGTCGCATTGCGCGACCCACGGGATGCCGTCCGGCGGGTTCCTGCTGCGCGGCGGCGGACGGTCGATCGTCGTCGATCCCGGCTCGAACTCGATCGTGTTTCTGCGCTCGTGCGGGATCGATCCCTACGAGCTCACGGATGTGGCGGCCAGCCACGCCCATGACGACCATGTCGGCGATCTGTCCCTGGCGGTATCGGCAGCGATGTCGCTCGGCCTCGGTTCGGTGTCGGACGCAACGATCATCGTCTGTCCCGCCCTGGTCGACTATACCGCGGTGTGTTCCACCTGCTTCGGCTTCACGCTCCCATCCTTCGCGTTCGATCAATCCGTCGTCGCGCTCAGCCCGCTGGAAAGGCACGTGAACGCCGTTGACGGAATCGTGGTCGACGCAACACCGGAGGTCACGCTGGCGAACGGGTTCAGGGTGCGCGCCACACCGACCCGTCACGGTTCGATCGAGGGGGTCGGGTTCGTGTTCGAAACACCGTTCGGGCGGCTGGTCTATAGCGGCGACACCGGGTACTTCCCCGAGCTTGAAACACACTACGCCGGGGCCGATGTGCTCTGGCTGAACCTCAACACGCTGGGCCTGCGCGGCATGACGGATACCGACGATGCCGCCGCGCTCGGAGCGGAACCGATCGCCAATCACCTGGGCTATGTCGGCGTCTGCCGGCTGATCGAGGCGGTCAAGCCGTCCGTGGCGATCGTGTCGCATTTCGGAGCACAGCTTCTCGGCTTCCGCGACGAAATCGAGGCCGCCTTGCGCGACCGCTTTCAAGGTTCGACAACCGAGATCCTTCTCGCAAGGCGCGGCGACGTGTTCCGGTTTCGCGACTCCATGAAGCGGCCACCCGAGATCGGCCGGATTGCGGAATGAGCACTCCTGCCCTGCCACCTGCCATCGTTCTTGCGGGCGGGCTCGGACTGCGCCTCCGCCCGATCACCGGGGACCGATGCCCGAAACCGATGGTCCCGACGCCCTCGGCCAGCGGGGACAGGCCGTTTCTGGAATGGCCGCTCGCCTGGCTTCGGCGCGAAGGCGTCCGCGACGTGGTCATCTGCATCGGGCACAAGGGCGAACGGATCCGGTCGCATTTCGGCGACGGCCGCGACCACGGCCTGGCAATCACCTATGACGACGCGGGTGAGGCGGACACCGGTGCCCGTTGCCGATCGGCCTTCGGATTGCTGAAAACAGATCTTGCGTTGGTGGTCTGCGGCGACGTGCTTGTCGATTTTCCGCTGCGCCCTTTCCTGCGCGGCTTGATCGATCATCCCGGCCGTGACGCCGTACTGGCGGTGGCGCAGGACGCGTCGGGAATGCCTCTCAACACGGGGTTCGATACCGACGGTACGGTCAGCGATTTCAATCGAAACGGCGCCGCCGGCAGCCTTGTGGGCGTCGAGGCCGGCGTCCTCGCCATTCGCCGGCGCGCACTGGACGGGTCGACCGAAGGCCAGTCCTACTCTCTCGTTGCGCATGTCTATCCGCGCCTGATCGCGAATCGGTCGCTGGCCGCCAGCCCGGTCGCCGGATCGTTCTTCGATATCGGAACCCCCGCGGGCTATGCGCGCTTCTGTGCATGGTCGGCGGGCGCGGAGCCGGCTCATGGCGCGTTGGCGATCGCTCCATGAGGAGAGGCGGCGCTCTGGCCACATCGTGCGGCGCTTCCATCGCCAGCGCGGGCCGTCACGCCCGCACCGGCGGCTAGCGCAAGGACATGAGCCGCCGGACGACGTCCTCGGCCGGCTTTCCGAAGGGACTGTATCCGATGTCGTCAGGAACGAGATCGCCCTCGGTCGAGGCAAAGATACCGACCCCGGCGATCCTCGGAGAGTTGCGCAGCATGTACTCGAGCGAAAGGTAGCTGGTCTCTTGCTCTTCAAGGCTGAGCCGTCTGCTCCTGTCGGGCTTCCAGGAAAAGGGATAGACGGCGGCATAGGGCTGGCTGACGTAACCAACCTCACCGAACTCGAGCACGACGTCGGGGTTTTCCGCCATCCACGCATCGATCTCGGCGCCGATCCCGTCCCATGACACCATCAGGGACTCAAGCGGTTCGTTTCCGCGTGTCGCGAGCGGCCAGAACGCCGCGACTGCGAGGTAATCGACGGCATCGCCCCAGGTGAAATCGGTCACCTTGTCGAAGTTGACCTGGTATCCGACAAGGTGCTCGTAGCCCGCATCACGGCGCACGGCGTCGATCAGTGACCGCCACTCCGCTTCGTCCGGTTCGAGGCTGCTCAATTCGACACCGATGGTCAGCGCCTCGATATCGTTCACCCGCGCGAACCTCGCGGCATCGAGGACGATCCCGCGATAGGTGTCCCACCACCTCTCCGGGTCGCCCGGCCGAATGAAACCGCGCCAATCCCCTGGATTCCTGCCTTCCTCTGCGAGGTTCACAACGATCGCTAGCCGGACGCCGAGGCCCAATTTGTGGGCGTCCTCCACGATGTTCTCCAAGGCGTCAAAGGCGGCGGTCGCGAACGGAACGGCCTTGGGCTGGGACCCTGTCGTGCCGACTTGAAAGAAGGTCTGAGTGAGGATGACCGTCTCGGCACCGATATCGCGGATCCGAAGCAGGTTGTCGTGCAGCGCGTCGCTGTCATAGGCAGGTGGCAGGTCCACCTGGCCATCGGAGGCGACAAAGGGCAGATGGACCGCGGTGCGGTAGGTGTCGCCGCGCATCGCCTCAAGGCGCTCGGCGGCGTCGGGTACCGGATCGGCTGGAGCCGAGATCTGCGAGAACGACACCTCGGCCGCCTCGCGAAACGGGGCGAAGTCAGGCTGATCGACGAGAAGCGCGGGCAGGTAGCTGACATGGACGAACCTGCCCGAAGCCGCAGAACCCGGAAGCGACAGGCTGAGATCATCGCTGTAGAGCCAGAAGAGCGTCCGTGCAGGGAACTCGACCTCAACCAGAGAGGTGTCCGTGGGCGTCAGCGGACGCATTCCGAAGAAGTCCGCCTTGGTGTAATTGAGGCTGTGGACATCGCCGAAGCGCATGCCGAGCTCGTCCTGCAGGGCCTGTGGCAAGAGCCATGCGTGATAGTTGACCCACAGGACGGACTTGTCCGTTGCCGCCATGTCAGCAAGGAACCCGGCACCTGGCGGCTTGTAGTAATCGTTGCCAAGATAGACGAAGCCGTCGAAGGCCTCCGCGTCGATGAGTGGGGCGTATTCGTCGGGCCCGATGGTGGTGATCTCGACGTCGAATGCGTCGCTCAGATAATCGGCAAGCCGAGTGGTGGAAACCTGGCCAGGATCCGACGCGACGAGGAGCACGTTTGCCCTTGCTTCCTGTGCAGCGTGCGCCTCCTCCGCCTGGAGCAGCCCCGCCACTGCGACGAGGATTGCAGCCGCAATGAAGGCGGCATTCGCAAAGGTCCATGGTCTCCGGGCGTCGCGCATTGCGTCCCTCTGTCTCGCAAAGCCCATAGCGGCCACGCGCTGCCCGCGGCTGCAATCGTGCAGAACCGACGATAGCCTTGCGGCGCGCCGATGTCGAAGAAGTCGGTGATCCGAGAAACCTCCGGAGTGGTCCCCCTCTGCGCGCGCCATCGACCACGGCCCACCCATTGCCGGCGGGAAAGCCAAGACCTGGCACGCTATTCGGTGAACATCGTCCGGGCTAAAGCTGTCAAAATGCTCACGCCACTCGCGACAAGGGACCTCCGGGTTCCCTTGGACAGCCGTTGGCCCGGGTGATCGAGCGCTGGCGGACTGAAGGCCGGCCCGATGGGAGCAACAACAATGACGGCACACCGCCGAACGACTGGCCGAGGTGCGGGACAACCATGACCGGCGTTGAGGTGTTCTTCTATGTGGCCGTTTTCTGGTTTTCCTTTGTGTGCCTGCGTATCGCGGTTCTGATCCGGCGATTCCTCGCCTACCCCGGGGACTATGGCCGCATCTCACCGGTCCCGCTCGCTTCGCTTGCCGAAGCTGCCGAAGCGAAGGAAGAAGACCTACCGAGCTTCAGGGTCGTGATCCCTGCCTATCGGGAAGGACTGGTCATCGACGGCACCTTGCGGCGGCTGGCGACCCAGAACTACCCGCGAACGCATTTCGAGGCCGTGGTCGTCACCTACGCGGACGAGACGGTCGAACCGGGAGAAGAGACGACATTCGAGGTGGCAAGCCGGACCGCCGATCAGATCAACGCCGAGGTCGGGCGGGACCTCATCCGCTTCCTGTGCGTGCCTGAGAAGTTCGACGGCGAGTTTCCGGGGACCCTTGATGCGGACCGGCAGTATATCGGCAAAGCACGCGGGCTGAACTTCGCGCTGCGCAGCATTCACGAATGGAACGAACGCGAGGAACGCACCTTCTATATCGGGCGGATGAGCCGTCTGGGCCAGATCGATACCGTCGATCGTGCCCTGGATGCACTTGCCGCCGCGATCGACTCCGAGCCGGAAGATGTCCTCCTGCCGATGTGTCGGCAGTTCGACCCAAGCCGCCGAGAGACCCTGGGGCCTTGCGTGCTTTCCCGACAGGTCGAGCGCGTCGACCAATGCCTGGCCGCTGTCAGATACCGGTTCGGCCAAGAGACCGCACCTGCGGACGTACTGTCCCGGTACCTGGAGCGCGAGGCTCCTCGGTTCTTCCTGCACGTCGAGACGAAGGCCGCGCCCGGAGCGGGAATCGCCACCACGACACTCAACGTCATGCAGGACCGGCGCTTTCTTCATGACGTGATGCGGTCGATCGAAGCGCTCCCGTCCGCGCGGAACGAGGCGCTCTCGCTTGGGATCGAGGCAGAGCTTGCGACGAAACTGCCCCGCCTTCACGCCGCGATCGAGTCTGCAACCGACGGGGAGCAGGTTTACCAGTTGGCCCGCCGGATCAGTTCGCGTTGGGTCGCGGTCTATGACGCCGATGCGGACCCGCCGGTCGAGCTATTTCGCCATCTTGCAGCCCGCATCCTGCGCGACCCCGGTCTGATGGGATTCCAGGGCCCGGTTGCGCCGGTCGCCAACTACGACGCGGTGCACCCGCTCTGCCGGCTCGGTGGTCTCTCGATGGGGTATTGGCACTCGACCGGCTACCCGTTGCTCATGTCGCGCAAGACGTGGGCGCATGTGCTGGCCGGAACCAACTGGTGCTTCCGCATCGAAGGCTTCCGGCAGGATGAACGTCTGATCCACATGCAGGACTATGACGAGAGCAAGCGCCAGTTCCTCTTGTCCTTCGATCCCCGCCAGCTGACCGAAGACCTCGAGGTCGCAGTGCGTGTCTTCAACGACTGGCACATCAACGCCGAATGGCACCCTCTCATCGAGTACGAACAGGTGCCGGCCACACCGCGCGCCATGATCGTTCAGCGCCGCCGCTGGACACTTGGCACGCTTCAGACCCTTTCCTTCATCTTCCGCAGCAAGCTGCCGCTTCTTCAAAGGCTGAAATTCGCGCTGCTCCCCTTGGACGTCGTCTTCAGCGGTTCGGGGCCCATCATCACGATCGTGCTCTGGGTGCTGATCCATAGAGGCGACCTTCTGGCCAACCCGGTTCTGGTGGCGTGGTCAATCGTACTGACCTTCGGCAACCTCCTATACGTCGTCCAGTACCTGCTGGCCCATGAGCGCTTCGTCATCGGTCATCGCAGGGCGGCCGGCGTTGACTACCTGCTTGATGAAGGTCCTGCTCTCACAGCCGCGGTCCGGCAGCGTCTGGAAGGCTCTGGAATCGGAGAAGATGTGGCAGGTCACCTCGACAGGATCGCGGCGCTGATCGAGACCGGCACCCGTCCTGGCGGAGTCGTCCAGCGCCATCTGGCCGAACGGTCGCAAGACGCCGAGGGCAATGGGGGTGCGCCTTCGCTTCTGGAATGGACACCAACGGCCATCCGGCAAGGCGCGGACCGCGACCTGGCGGGAGAATTAGCGGATCTGGCTGTCCGATCGTCCCGCGCGGCGGAGCCCGGCGCCGCTCCGGATGACGCGCTGATCAGACGGCTGTCGCGGATGGAAGCTGCGTTGGAGAAGGCCACGTGCAAGGGCCCTTGGCGGCGGCGCAGGCGGCGTGAACGGTCGCAGATCTGGCGCTGGGCCTTCGTCTATCTGTTCTGGCAACTCATTCCCTACTATGGCGGGCTGATTGTGTGGTTGGCGGGCGGAAGGACGCAAAAATGGGAAAAGACGCCGCGAACCCGCAAAGCCAACCTCGCCACTCATGACTGACCGGCCGGCCGTGCCGATCAGCCTCAGCGTGCCGATGCAAGTTCGTCGCAGGCCGATGCAAACCGGTAGCCCAGGCGCTCGATCCCGGTCACCAGACGTTCGAGATCGTCCTCCCGGCCTTCCGCGCCACGAATGAATGGATGAAAGAACACGATGACCACGGGGTCCGGCAGGATGCGGGCAATCGCGTCCAGTCTGAAGAGGATGTAGTCCACGCTCAACGGCTCGTCATAAGCAACATAGCCGACGTCGGACGGGCCATACCAAGCCGACGCGCGACGGGTGAACCACGGCAGGAAGAAGGCGCCGCGTTCGCTGCCATAGCTCCAGGGTTCATGAAGGATCAGCGGAAACATCTCTTCGGCAACCGCCGCCTGCGCCGGTGTCATCGTGTAATGCGGCGCCTCATAGACCATAGGGACCGAAAGATGCTGCGCGATCACCTCGCGACCAGCGGTCAGCCGTTCCCGGGCGAAGGCAACGGCCGCCTCGACTCCCAGGGTCTCCTCGTCGTCTTCGAAGAACTCCCAGCCGCACCCGGGTATCCCACAGCCCGCGTTCCTTTCGTCCGGTCTGAAATGCCGGAACCCGTGCTGAACGATCTCCACCGCGTCGGGATGGCTGAAGGCCAGGGTCACCACATTGCGCGCCGCGCCGATGTCCCTCAGCACCCGCTCTTCTCTCAGATCGGGGTCATGGTCGACATCCTCGGCAATGATACCCAGATGCATGAAGACTTCGCGCTGCAGCAGGAAGTCGGTGACATCCGCAAATTCCGGCGCGTCGGGGCCGTAAGCAGTCGCGCTGATATCCTCCAACCGGAACAACACCCGGCGGTCGACGGCGCGCGCACCGAAGAGCCGTGCCACGCTGTCGATCGTCGCGACGAAAGGCAGCGTGCCGTAGTTGTCCACGAACGGAAGAAAGCCGACATAGGCCAGGTCTTCCCTGTTCAGGATCACCGGGCTTTCGAGGGCGGGGTCCCAGGCCCGGACCTCGCCTTGCCGTGCCATCTCGGCCGCCAGCGGAGGCGCAAAGGCCAGGGTGTCGGTCGCCATGGCGACGCCGTTGTATGCGATCTCCTCGACCTCACCTCGCTGCGGGGCTTGTAAGCCGGCCCGAAATCGCAGCCCCAGCTCGTCTGCGAACCGGTCGGCGCCGGGGCCCACCCAGGCGATCGGAACACCGCGGTCGTCGGCGTCCGACAGCGCCCGACTTACGGCCGCCACATCGCCAAAAGCCCCGTTTCCGAGCACCACGAGCGCGTCAGCGCCTTCGAGCAGCACCGGATCATAGTGCGGCGGAGCGACCATCCGTACGTTGCTGACCAGATAGGACTCAAGAGCCTCGCGGAAGGCCTGCAAGCTGCCAGCGTCCTTCTCGCTGGTGCGCGCCGGCAACAGCAGGATGGTCCTTGAGGGCGTCAAATCCGGGAGCGCCTCACACCGTGAGCGCGGACCTCCATACCATTCTGGCCGCGGTGCGACAGTCGTCGTTTCGGTCGTCAAAGGCCCAACGTCCGCCGAAAGGGCAATCTCCGAGCTTCCAAAGACCGGCGCGGCAGCGCAAAGGAGAACCGTGGCGATGCCTCCGATCACGTTGGCGGCGGCCGCGCGAATTCCTCTACAGCACCCACCCGACATGGATGGTGTTCCGTCGGTCTGCTTCATTGCCATCGTCGTTCGGGTCGCCGGGAGTGGTGTTGCTGACGGCCGATGGCAAGGCACTCTCGCGCGGACATTGGGGACGATCTCGGCTCGGCCGTCGAACCGCTACACGTGATGGCTGAACTGGCCGCGGCGGGCGTCCTTCATCATCGCGCCGAAGGCGTCGCCGGTGGCGCGGATCAGGGTCGTGTGATCGCCGCCCTCGAAATAGACCTCCGGCAGATCGCAGAGGGATTCCTCGAGCATGACGTCGACGCCATAGGCGCTGCCGACCGGCGGTACGGCGCCGAGGTCGCAATCGGAGAATATCTCGCCGACCTCGGTCTCGGCGGCGAGGCCCAGATGCGTGCCCGCCAGCTCCTGGAGTTTGCTCAGATCGATCCGGTGCGTGCTGGGGACAACCGCCAGGAGGTGACCCTGCGGGTGATGGATCACCACCGATTTGGCTACCCGCTCGCCTGAGATGTGTGCCGCCTGTGCCGACTCGGCACTGTTCACCGTACGCGGATGCGACACGACCTCATATGGAATGCCGGCCTTTTCGAGATGCTCCTTGAGACGCATTGCGATCGTCATTGCTTGCTCCTGTTCGCGTGGATCTCCGACCTGACCCTTTCGCCCCGCCCGGAACCGGCCGTCAGGCGAAGAGTCCCGTGCGTTTCCTCTCGTATGTGACCGCCTCGAAATTGAGCCCCAGCCGGCCTGCATGATCATAGGCAGCCCGCACCTCGGCGGCCTTGGGCCGGCGGGCGATCGGGGCATAGCGTTCCTGATACTTGTCGCTGACGGGGTCGCAGAAATTGTCGGGACGGTACTGGTCCATGATGTTGACGAGGGTCTCCGGCATCGTCTCGGCCAGCCAGTCGAGGACCGGATAGGTGCAGCACTCCACATGGTTCGGCATGACGAGATGCCGGATGGTCAGATCCTCGCCCCAGTCGTGGATGTCCTTCAGATAGCCGGTCACGGTCTCCCAATAGCGCGGCGTGCGCGCCAGGCTGATGGCGCACCGGCCCGGCCCGAACTTGAAGTCGGGCAGCCAGACATCGATCAGCAGCCGGAGGATCTTCATCGCCTCGTCCGACAGGTAGAAGTTGCTATTCCAAAGCATCGGCGCGTTGAACGCGCCTTGATATGTCGCAAGATCGTCCGACAACGCCGACCGGCCGAAGAAATCCGCCTTGACCCGGAGGATGCGGTCCGGCGCGTCGGTGTCCGGCAACCCGAAATCCCCGCCCAGCAGGGCGATCGCCTCGACGATGGTGTGCAGGTGGATCGCCGGGTCGCCGCCGACCCAGTTGATGTTGTGGCAGCCTTCCATGCGCAGCAGCCAGGCCATGGCGGCGAGCTCGCGCGCGTCGACCGCCATGCCGTTGTCCTTGTCGGTGCTGATGTCGCCGTTCTGGCAGAAGGCGCAGCGCATGTTGCACGAGGTGAAGAAGATCGTGCCGGAGCCGCGCGTGCCGCGATAGACGAGCTCTTCGCCGGGATGGTGGAAATAGGAGCTGACCCGGGTTCCGGCGGCCAGCTTGCAGGCGCCATACTTGGCGGCGGTGCTGCGATCGACCCGGCAATTCCATTGGCAGAAATTGCAGTGGGTCAGCATGCGCCGGGTCAGTTCCCGGCAGAGGTCCAGCAGGCTCGCGCCGGCCGAGGGCGGCCCGAGGCCGGCGTCCGCCGAGCGAATGCCGTGCCGGCGCCCGAGGAACACCGGGGTCAGCCGGTCGAGCTCTTCCCAGAGCTCCGCTTCGGAGGACTCCGCCAGGGGCACCGCCACCGGGACCGTGCGCGCGATGCGGAACTTGGCCGGCATGCGGTTTGCCGCGACCGCGCGATACCAGCCGAGCGCCGCGGCCGTCGCCGGATCGTCCCAGATCCAGAGCCGATCGAAATCGTCCATCGCATCACCGACGGGTTGCCGTGATGCTACGCCCGCTCGCGATGGCCGTCCATCCCCGGGGGCCGTCACCCACCGCCGGCCGGCGCAGCTTGCCGCTGTTGGAGCGCGGCGTGACGAACACGATCACGACAGCGCCGCAGCGGCCGCCGGCAGGCAAATCACGTCACTTCACGGCTCCGGAAGTCAGGCCGCGGATCAGTTGTCGGGAGAAGATCAGGTAGAGGATCAGGACCGGCACGATGGCGAGCGTCAGCGAGGCCAGGACGGCGTTCCAGTCGGTGACGTACTGGCCGATGAACTGCTGCACCCCCAGCGTGATGGTGCGGGTCTCGTCGGCCGGGGCCAGGATCAGCGGGAACCAGAGGTCGTTCCAGATCGGGATCATGGTGAACACCGCGACGGTGGCGATCGCCGGTCGGGTCAGCGGCAGGATGATGCGGTAGAAGATGCGGTACTCGCTGACCCCGTCGCAGCGCGCCGCCTCCTTCAGCTCCTTGGGAATCTGGCGCATGAACTCCGACAGGATGAAGATCGCCAGCGGCAGGCCCTGGGCGGTGTAGACCAGGATCAGCGCCGTCAGCGTGTTGATGAGCCCGAGATCGACGACAAGGCGCAGGATGCTGACGGTGCCCAGGCGGATCGGGATCATGATGCCGAGCGCCAAATAGAGCGCCAGGAAGGCGTTGCCGGGGAACCTGTACTCGGACAATGCCCAGGCAGCCATGGCGCCAAACAGCAGCACCAGGAACAGCGACACCAGGGTGACGATCAGGCTGTTGGAGAAATAGACCTCGAAGGCGGAGCGCTGCAGGACGGTGGAAAATCCGACCAGGCTGAAGGTGTCGAAGGTCGGCGGCGCCAACGGGTCGCCGAAGATCGCCCGGCGCGATTTGAAGGCGTTGATCAGGATGACCACGATCGGGAACAGCGCG
>JAAUYH010042996.1_pt1 | contig 17318 bp, 12 predicted proteins | sample 7278061 | NCBI WGS metagenome assembly JAAUYH01 (sample SAMN14350203, study PRJNA611818) | marine sediment metagenome | isolation source: surface marine sediment (0.6m) | place: French Polynesia: Moorea | collected 2018-08 | reverse complement strand
TTTGTAGTTGATTACCGCTATTTTGGGAACTTGGCGAGTAAAATTAATGTCATCAATAACACTTATAAAATAATGTAACAAAAATGACTAAAGTATCGATATATCAAAGAATTAAATTATCTTTCGTAATTTCTGTAATAGCGATCGCATTTCCACCGAATGTAGCCAAAGCACAAGAAATACTGCCCATGTTTGGAGATGTGACAATTGGCAATAAATTTTCCCCAGATCCGATTCTGATGCGTGGTATGAGTGGTGGCTCTACATCAGGAAAAAGTATTGCTGGTAGAAGAGATACTCCCACAGGAGCCTGTACAGGATTTTTTGATGCAAAACCAGACCATACATTGCAACTCAAGCGCAAATTTGACTATCTCAAACTCAAGGTAACTAGTCCTGGGGATACAGCTCTGATTATTAAAGGGCCTGATGGTGTTTGGTGCAATGACGATTTTAAGGGTCAAAATCCAGAGATTGTCGGAGAATGGCTGCCTGGGCAATATCAGTTATGGCTCGGTTCTTTTTTAAAAAATAAGTATTTCCCCTACACAATAGAAATTACAGAAGTTAAATAGGATTTTCATAGTCGGTTCGTTCACATAGAGAAGCCGGGTACAAAGCGATACCCCATTTAGTAAAGTTCGCTTTACCTGACTATGCCATAGTTTTTAACATCTAGACTGCTTCTCTGTTGTCCTCTGGGATTTTAACGCTCCATTTTTTAGCCAGTCTCTGTTACAATACATGAGAATTAAGTTAAATTTAATTAAGATTTTTGTTGATGTTATAGCTTTGCTGTAATGAAGCAATCTGTCCCATAAGTAACCATATAGGACAGGAAATTAACAAAATTTTGTACAGCTATTTAGATAATAAGGAGCAACCAGTTATCAGTTAAAGCTTGAGATACAGAAATATAACAGGAGAATTATCTATGATTTAATTGGACATTCCCGTTTTGTTGTCTTTTTGTATTCAGGCACAGCTTAAAGCCGAGATAACAGGTGTTCTGACTTACTAAAGCTGATCTATTTCCACCGGCATTTAGAGGCAAATTAAGATGAAATTTTCTTGGAGAGTTCTAGTACTCTGGACATTGCCTGCTTTGTTAGTTGGCTTTTTCTTTTGGCAAGGGGCGTTTAGTAATGGGATTGGGGAAATGGGTCAAAATACGGCGAACAGCCGTATGACCTATGGTCGCTTCTTGGAATATTTAGATGCTGATCGCATTACCACCGTGGATTTTTATGAAGGTGGCAGAACTGCGATTGTAGAAGCTGTCGATCCACAGCTTGACAACCGTACCCAAAGAGTTAGGGTAGAACTGCCTCCTAATGCTCCAGAGCTAGTCAACAAGCTCAAAGAAAAAGGAGTTAACTTTGACGCTCACCCCATGCGAAATGATGGTGCGATCTGGGGATTATTGGGTAATTTAATATTTCCCATTTTATTGATTGCCGGATTGTTCTTTTTGTTCCGTCGTTCCAGCAATATGCCTGGTGGTCCTGGTCAAGCCATGAATTTTGGTAAATCCAAGGCTCGCTTCCAAATGGAAGCCAAAACTGGTGTCATGTTTGATGATGTAGCAGGGATTGAGGAAGCAAAAGAAGAATTGCAAGAAGTGGTGACTTTCCTCAAACAACCAGAAAAATTTACCGCCGTAGGAGCAAGAATTCCCAAAGGTGTGCTTTTGGTGGGCCCTCCTGGAACAGGTAAAACATTACTAGCAAAAGCGATCGCCGGGGAAGCAGCAGTACCATTTTTCAGTATTTCCGGTTCTGAATTTGTGGAAATGTTTGTCGGTGTGGGTGCTTCCAGGGTCAGGGACTTATTTAAGAAAGCTAAAGAAAACGCTCCTTGTATTATCTTCATCGATGAAATTGATGCCGTTGGTAGACAACGGGGTGCTGGTATCGGTGGTGGAAATGATGAACGGGAGCAAACTCTGAACCAACTACTCACCGAAATGGATGGTTTTGAAGGCAACACAGGTATTATTATTATTGCTGCTACCAACCGTCCCGATGTTTTAGATTCAGCTCTATTGCGTCCCGGTAGATTTGACAGACAAGTAATGGTGGACGCACCAGACGTTAAAGGGCGCTTGGAAGTGTTAGGAGTTCATGCTCGGAATAAGAAATTAGATCCTAGTGTATCCTTAGAAACAATTGCCCGTCGTACTCCTGGGTTTACTGGTGCGGATTTGGCTAACCTCCTGAATGAAGCTGCTATTCTCACTGCTCGTAGACGCAAAGAAGCCATCACCCTCAGCGAAATTGATGATGCAGTGGATCGGGTGGTAGCTGGTATGGAAGGTACACCACTCATAGACAGTAAGAGTAAGCGTTTGATTGCATACCATGAAATTGGACATGCATTAGTAGGAACACTACTCAAAGATCACGACCCAGTACAAAAAGTCACCCTAATTCCTCGAGGACAAGCACAGGGTTTGACCTGGTTTACTCCCGACGAAGAACAAGGTTTAATTACTCGTGGTCAACTGAAAGCTAGAATTACTGGTGCTTTGGGCGGACGTGCCGCAGAAGATGTGATTTTTGGTAATGCTGAAGTTACCACTGGTGCTGGGAATGACCTGCAACAAGTAACTGGTATGGCACGGCAAATGGTCACAAGGTTTGGCATGTCCGACTTGGGTCCCCTATCCTTAGAAAGCCAAAGTGGCGAAGTATTCTTAGGGCGTGATTGGACATCTCGTTCCGAATACTCCAACGCCATCGCTTGCCGGATTGACAACCAAGTTCGTACAATTGTGGAAGAATGCTACGAAAATGCCAAGGGCATGATGCGGGAAAATCGCAGTGTCATGGATAGATTAGTCGATCTATTGGTGGAGAAAGAAACTATTGATGGTGAAGAGTTCCGCCAAATAGTTGCTGAGTATACCCCTGTACCAGATAAGCCTCAGTACACTCCAAGTCTGTAATTGTGACTGAGACAAATATACCCTCATAGTGTTGATTAAAAAGAAGGATTGCGATCGCGATCCTTCTTTTTTTTATTAACGTTTTAACGAATACCCATCAAAATTGCAAAATGATAGGGTTCAAGTATGAGTTTCTGAGTCGCCGTGATTGTCTTACCAGAGACAATATCCGTGAATGTCTTCTGCATTCCCAACAACCTCAATTGCTTGGCCATAATTTCTTGTTCATGTTCGCTAAAGTTAGCTAACACGAGGACGTTTTGCTCCCCATGATGGCAAAAATAACTGAAAACATGTTCATTACCAGAATTAACAATATCGGTACTAGCAAGGGTAAAAGCTGGATTTTGTTGACGAATTTGAATTAACCTCAATAGCCCCATATAAATGCGACCAGCAATGCTTTCTGTATCCCGACGAGATTCAGCAAGTTCCCAATCGAACTTAGGTCTGTGAACCCAACGGGTATCACCATCTTTGTCTGGTGATTCAGTATATTTGTAATCATTGAGAGTTCCCAGTTCATCACCCAAATAAATGATGGGTATACCACCGATAGTCAGCAAAATGCCATGTAATAATAATATCCGTCGAATGGCAAATTCTATCTCAGTGGAGTCATTATCATGCAAACCCTTTTCTAAACCGCATAGGGAAGCTGTGGTTCCAGAAATTCGAGCTTCTCCTGTGTCCTCCTTCTCCTGAAAAGGCAAACCCCGAGCAAAACTGCCTTCAAAGCGACCAGTATAAAAGTCTGTGAGAAATCGTCGATGGTTATAAGGTTCAAACTTTAACTCCCGAGCATCATCATCGGAAAACGCCCAACCGATATCATCATGACAGCGAATGTAGTTAACCCACGCACAACCTTCTGGGAGGGTAAAACGTTTTTCCATCGCATGACGTAACAGAGAAACCTCCCTAGTAGCTAAAGCATTCCATAACAATGCCATTAACTGAGGATTATAAGAAAGCTGACACTCCTCTTGGCTAACATATTTTTTCACTTCATCGGGATGAACAATTGCTTCTGATTTGAAGATTACGGCTGGTGCAGCAATTCTGGTAATTACATTGAATGCTTGAATAATGGTATGTGCCTCTGGTAGGTTCTGACAGCTAGTCCCTACTTTTTTCCATAAAAATGCTACCGCATCCAACCGCAGTATCTCTACCCCCACATTTGCCAGAAATAGCATTTCTTCAGCCATGCGAGAAAATACTGCTGGATTCTCGTAGTTCAAATCCCACTGATAATTACAAAAGGAAGTCCAAACCCACTTGCGGATTTTATTTCTATAGGTAAAACTACCTGGATGGTCATCTGGAAATACTGGGGTTAATGTTTTTTCAAATATGTCGGGTATATCACGGTTGGGATACATCCAATAATATTCCTGACATTCACGATCTCCTGCTAAAGCAAGTTTTGCCCATTGATGCTCATCAGAGGTGTGATTGAAAACAAAGTCAATTGCCAAACTAATACCATGATGCCTTAGTTCGGCAGCTAGCTCCGAGAGTTCTTCCATAGTTCCCAATGAAACATTGACTTCTCGATAGCTACTGACAGCATAACCCCCATCATTATCCCCTTCCGGACACTTAAATAGAGGCATGAGATGCAGATAGGTAATACCCAACTCAGTTAAATAGGGTATGCGCTTGCGAATACCTGCTAAATTATCTGCAAACAGATCCACATAATACATGGCTCCCACTAAACGTTGGGATTGATACCATTGGGGATCTGCTTCCCGCATTACATCCAATGCTTTTAACTCATCCGAACGCTGAACCCACATTTGGGTAGCACTAGCGAGGATATCTTCTAAGTGGTAGAAAAAATCATACTGATGCCCATAGAGCTGATACAGTAAGTTAAATAGATGGGGAAAATGGGTATTCAGGCGTTGCACATAGCTTTGCCACATTCCCTTATCAACTTGCTCGGCAAAACGAGCTTCCAACCTTGGCATTAAACGAGATAGGGACTTAGTTGCACTTTGATGGGCAAATGAGGCAGATTCACGCATAGCTTTGATTGAGTTAATCTTTAAATCATAATTGATTGCTCCCCTGCCTAAAGGGGAGGGGATTCTAAAAGGATGCTATGGGACGGATTAAAACCACGTCACTCCGCTTCTTTTTAGCTGTCACACAGGCATAGATCCGAGTGGGGTGAGTCAAAGCACCCCTAGATACTCACCGATGTTTCTGGTCAAACCTAAGATTACATGGTAGTATTTTATGTTGACTTGATTCTAGTATGTACATTTACTCCCTAAACAGCAAGGAAATATACTAGCAGTTTCTTGGTTGATTGGGAATTCCTCAATCCTTTTCAATTCCAGCTAGTACCTCATGTAGGCGCAGTCTTCTTTTAGAGTACGTTTGCACATAACCAAGAATGAAAATTACCTCTGACCGACTCCCGATTCCCCATTCCCCACTCCCCATTTTCTAGTTAGATACAGCTGTTTTCTGAAATGCCAACCAAGCATCCTCAGCTTTGGCATCACTAGGAACTTGTTTTTGCATCAAAATCACCCCATCTGCAAAACCAATAATCCCATACTCCTGATTTTGAGATAAGTTTTCGATCAAGGTCAATAAATTTTTGAGCAATTCCCGTTCTCCTCTGAAAGCTACTTGATATTTTTGTAATTGCCACAAATCTGCGATCGCATAATCTACTGTAATTATTTGACCTTCATCGTTACGTAATTGTAATGCTGGCAGACGCATAATTTCCCGACGATTGGCAAGATGGGGTATCAGGTATGTTGTTGCAGATACACTGGCATTGGGGGGAATTTTCGCCAGTAAGGGGCGCATCTGAGCCACATGATGCCATTGTTGGGGTAAGGATACATGTACCCAAGGATCGAATGAGTCTGGTAGAAGAAAATAAAAGGTTCGATTTAAGCTGGAAGAACTGGAAGTAAAGGAAAATAAGAGAGAGATACTGATACAAACTGCCCAAAAACGGCGGAATCTGGGTTTAAATGCTGGCTGATGTTGAGACCACCACAGAATTGCTCCGTAAAATATTCCTGGGACAACCGTTAAGGCATAACGGGCATTAATTGCTAGTACAGTTTTCCCTTGGGCAAGAAATAGCTTGAGCAAGGGAAAACCAGCAATTGCCCAAGCTGGAGGAGAAATTGCTGGTACGAAAGCTAAGGGCAACCATTGACCGAGTAAATACTTAATTGTTTGGTCTATAGGTGTAAATAATTCTACTAGTAAACGCCAGGGATTTTTGATCATGCCCCACATAATATCCAAAGTAGAAGCTTGATCTCCTTCGGCATATTGTCCAAATCTTTCCAAGGTAAACCTCCGGGAAACATCCTCAGAGAATAAGGGCATAATGGCATTAGTCAATACCAACATATAACCAAAGCTGAGGGTGCAAACAGCTAATCCTGCTCGGGGAAATCGTTGGCTGAGAATCATGTAAACACCCACACCAAATAAACCCACCCCAGCATCTTCCCGCACAGCTAAAATAAAAATCGCCATCAACCAAAACCATCGCCATTGGCGCTTTTCCATCGCTAACAGCAAGCTAAACACAAATAAAGGAATTTGGCTGATATCATGAAAATTACTGAAAGTGGGGCCTAGTACGGCATTAGCACCATAAAAACTACCAACGATCATTACTGATAATCTTGGTTCTAGGTATTGTCTTGCTAATAAATACAATACCAACCCCGCAATAGTAATTAAGACTATTTGTAAAACTGCTAAAGTTGCAGCACCAGGAAATAAGGCATATATGGGTAGCCATAATAATAGTGCTGGTGTAAAATGTTGCCCCAGGCGATGGTATTCAACCCTGGCAACTTCCCCTGAATGGACAACATTAGTCGAAAGACTAGAAGATAGAGAGCTTTGAAAAAATCTACCGTGGAGGTTATTCCAAAATACTTGGTTAAAAATACCCTGGTCGAAAGAGGCATAAAAACTGTAGTAACGGTTCAGACTCAAGCACAAACATACTACAAAAAAAACAAGTACTAGAGGTAATATAGGGCGGAAAATATTACCTTTCTTTAAGTTTGAATTCAGTATTTTTACCAGATTTATTCGCAGTTTAGACCACATCACTTCCCTTCATTCCAAATCAACGACTGCGACTATTCCATTGTTTAGCTGCATCCTCAACAGCTTGCTCCACAGATTTTTGTCCTAACATTGCTGCTTGTAAGTTTTCGTAAATAGCTTTTTGCAGCAGATTTGAGTCTTTCCGAGTAGGAATTAACACCTCTGCTTGTTGCAGTTGTTTAGCACTAATTATTCTGCCTTTTTCTATGGTGCTAGCATTAGCAGCAACATCTTGAAAATAGGAGTCAGATAAGGCTTTTTTCGTAGATGGTAAAACATTCGCTTGTTTAGCAAAAGCCAACTGATTTTCATCATTAGTTAAAAACAGGGCAAATTTCACCGCCGCATCTGGAGATTTAGTGTTACGGGGAATAACTACATTCATCACCGCCACATTGGTTTTCCCTGTGCTACCAGTAATTTGGGGTGCAGTTGCAGAAACTTTAGCGATCGCTGGGGCATTTTTAGCAATGGTCTTCATAAATTCCGGACCAGAAGCCAGAAAAGCAGTTTCCCCAGCTTGATACAAATCAATTGCATGACGATGACCTTGAGTCAATACTTCTTTGGGAAGTAATCCTTCTTTGTAAAGAGTTACCCAATACTGAAAAGCAGCTTTACCTTCAGGAGTGTTAAATCCAGCCTTGCCATTTTCATCAACTAAAGTTACACCCATCTGCACAAGGGATTCAAGAATTTCCGCAGAATCTTGGGGAACAAAAGTAACAAAAAAAGCATACTTACCAGTCTGACTTTTAATTTTTTTAGCTGCTATAGCTAATTCTTTATAAGTATTGGGTACTCTTTTAATACCTGCCTGTTTTAAAAAATCAGTGTTATAAATGGTTAACCGTGTAGTGAGGTACCAAGGTACACCAAAACTCTTACCATTCAGAGTACTGGCTTGCCAAATATTTGGCAAATACCCAGAACGTAAATCATCAGATATTTTTGCATCCAAATCTAACCAGGCATTTCGTCCAGCCAATTGGGAAGCGAAATCCGGGTTGAGATTAACTACATCAGGTGGCGTTTTGGCAGAAACAGCTGTTAAAATCTTGTTTTCCATCGCCGCCCAAGGTACATCAACCCAGTTAATTTTTATACCTTGGTTTTGGGATTCAAAATTAGCAATCAAATTTTGGAAGTAGTTAGTAAATTGGGGTTGGAGTTGCATTGTCCAAAACTCAATTTTTTCTCCTCCAGAAGTAGCAGATTTTGAATTAGTATCCAGATTGTTAACACTACAGCTAATTGTCCAACTTGTCAGGAGTCCAACCAATACCCAAATTAAAAAAACTTTGAATTTATGAAATCGAACCATCGTACTTTTAGTATTTATGTTTGATTGGGGTGAAAATATTATGTGCCATTTTCCATACTTTCAGATTAAGAAAATACTCAGTAAAAAAAACGATACTTAGTACTATTTAAATTTTAAACCTAGTATAACTACGGACATAACTGTGGTGAACAGCTTCAAGAATATATTTGGCAAATCCAATAAAGGAATAGGCATAGAACTTGCACCAGAAAGAGTAAACATCGCTCAAATTCGGAAACACCGCCAGGGTTTAAAGCTAGACTCTTTAATATCAGTGCCGGTTCCAGAAGGAGTTTTTGTTGATGGTCAAATTGCCGATCCTCCAACCATGGCGCAACTGATTCAAGAGGGCCTAGCAGATAATAAAATTAGTGCTTCCAATGTTTCTACATCTGTAACAGGTAGAGATTCTATTGTACGTCTTATTCCTGTACCAGCAGAGTTAGATGATAAGGAACTACGGGAAATGGTACTGAACCACGAAGCTGGTTTGTATTTACCATATCCCCGTGAAGAGGCTGATGTCGATTACCAGAAACTTGGGTATTTTGTAGATGAGGATGGCATTGAAAAAGTACAAGTACTATTAGTAGCTACCCGTAAGGAGGTGACAGATACCTATATCAGTACATTTGAGCAGGCAGGATTACAAATCAATGTCTTAGAGATTAACAGTTTTGCTCTGATTAGAACAATCAGGGAGCAACTTCGACAATTTGGGCCCCAAGAAGCCATTGTGCTAGTAGACATAGAGTTTGATAGTACGGAAATTGCCATCATTGTCAATGGAGTGCCCCAGTTTTCACGCACAGTACCTATCGGTACTCAGCAAATGCAAACTGCTTTAGCAAAAGCGATGAATTTGCCTGTTTCTAGGGACTTAGATTTATTGCAGGGAATTACCATCCCTCAGACTAGTCAAGAAGCAGATGGTAAAACTGGTATGACTGCCGCGAATCCCGGTTTAGCAGCAATGATGAGGGTATTGGGAGAACTCATAGATGAATTACGTCGTTCTATCGATTTTTATCTCAATCAAGCTGAAGATTTGGAAGTAGCACAGATTCTCTTAGCAGGTTCAGGAGGTGGATTGGAGCAATTAGATGAATTATTAACCCAAAGATTAAGTTTACCTACAACCCAGATAGATCCAGTGACATCATTGTCCCTAGAAATTGATGAAGAGAAATATCCTACCGTACAGCGTCCTGGTTTAGGGGTAGTACTTGGTTTAGGAATGCGGGAGGTGTAACAGAATGTACAGTTTAGACATTAACTTTCTTCAAGACCGACCAGGTTTTCAAAAAAATAGCCCTAGGCAAAAAAGCCAAAAGAGTCTTCTCCCAGCCGGAGATTTAACATTAGTCTATGCAGGACTAGCTATAGGAATATGTATACCAGCTTTAGTCGGTGGTAGTTTATGGTTTTTACAATCCAAGAATACTGACTTGGAGCAGAAATTAGCACAACTAGAACAAGAAAACAAGAAGTTAGATACAGAAATCGGCAACATTAATAAAATTAAGCGACAAACTAAAGCAATTCAAGCTGAAACCAAAGCTTTGGTCAGTGTCTTTGACCAAATTCGTCCTTGGTCTGCTATGTTGCAAGATTTGCGCGATCGCATTCCAGCAGCAGTCCAAATTGAGACTATCAATCAAATCCCACCAGAGCCTGCGGTTAAGGGGAAACCAGTACCAAACCCAGCAGGGGGTATACAAATTGTCGGTAAAGCACGTTCTTTTAATGATGTGAATGATTTTCTTCTCACCTTACAAAAGTCTAGTTTTTTGAAATCAGAGGGAACTAAGATTATTAATGCCATTTTAATTAAAGGAACAAAACCAAAATACTCTAATGGAGAACAAGTAGGAATTGCTACACCAGATTTAGTTAAATATACTATTAAGTCTACAATGAGTGATATTCCTGCTTCTGAGTTAATCAGAGAATTAGAACAAAAAGGCACAGTGGGATTAGTAGCTCGCATTCGTAATCTGCAACAAACAGGAGTCCTTAAAAAATGACAGTAAGTGAGGATTTTAATTTTGTTGAGTCAGAAGAGGAACTGGAAGAAAGTAATTTCCCGATTGTCTTTGGTATTACTTTCACACCTAAAATCCTTGGCATTCTTGCGGGGGTTTTGGGAATTGCTGGTGCAGCTTATATGTTACTAAATATGGTAATGCCAGCTTGGGATAAATTCCAAGAACAAGGAGCCAAAGTAAACGACATTCAAGGACAGATCGATCAAAAGAAAGCCAGTATTGGACAGATTGGTGAAGTTAAAAATCAACTAGCATCAGCACAAAAGCAAAAAATCCAGGTGCTAAAGTTATTTTCTGATGAGAAAACTTTAGATACATTACTCCTAGATTTGAATCGTATAGTCGAATCTAGTAATAGTAAAACTTCTGCAAATTTCGTGCGATCGCAACTAAAGAGATTTGTGCCTGTTAACCAAAAAGCAGAAATTATTAAAGATGATTCTTATGGTCCATTAGTTACAGGTAAGCTGAAGCAAAGTAGTGTCACTATCGATATTGTAGGTACTTTTGAACAAACTCAATCTATTCTCAGAAATATCGAACGTTTGCAACCTTTATTAATAGTCAAAAATTATCGTTCTCGAGGAGAAAATAAGGTAAAAGAAAAAGATGACAAACTCAGTTTGCTCAGACCTCCAACTATTAATACATCATTCCAGTTGCAAGTATTAATGCCGCTCAATGCCAAGGAATCTGCAAAGAGGAAAAAATCAACTACTCAGAAAAAATAGTTGGCATAATTTTTCGAGTACATAAATCTCCCCATCAAGTTAGTGAGTATCAAAATCTAATTTACTCTCTGAAAAATATGTTGGGTGTATCTATATCTCAAAATGTTTGTTTATAAAGTTTTCTATTGTGAGGAATGAACTGTGAAACACATTCACGGTAAAAATATAATACTTGGTACCGCAGGTTTAGTAATGTTAATGGCTCAACCTGCATGGGCTGTAACAAAAATTACAGATGTTCAACTGAAACCAGCTGATAATGGTGGAATTCAGGTGATTTTAAAAACAGCTTCTGGTTCTCGTCCCCAAATCTTCACTACCAAACGGGGTAAAAGTTTAGTTACTGATATAATCAATACTCAACTAAAACTAGGTAAAGGTAACAACTTCAGTCAAAAAAATCCGGCTCCAGGCATTGCTTTTGTCACCATCAATCAATTAGATGCCAATAGTATCAGGTTAGTGGTATCAGGAAATGACAATGCTCTCAATAGTCAACCAGTGAAGCGAGGAAATAATAAATTTACCCTCAGTTTTACTCCCGGAAGCCCAAGTCAACCAGGGGAAACATCATCAAACCAACCATCTACAGCAGTAGCAAACAAAACCCCGACTCCCAAACCGCCCATGGTTCCCAACCCTAAAGTGACCATTGACGGCAAAACAGCACCTACAGATGGCATTGCTAAACCTCCGGTTCCTGCACCTCCTTTCTTACCTAGAGCTGTGGCTCCACCAGTAGGAGATATGGCAATTGCTAACCTTGATGCATCTCCTAGCAGTATTGATTTAGGAACTCAAGAACGAGTACCCAGATTAGTACTAAGAGATGCTCCCGTCAGAGAGGTTTTATCATTGCTGGCTCGGGCTGCGGGACTAAATCTGGCTTATATCGGTGGTGCTAATAGTAATGGTGAGAAAACAGATCAAGCAACAACTGCCAATAGTAGTGCAACAATCTCTCTAGACATAGAAAATGAGCCTGTCCAGGATGTTTTTAATTATGTATTGCGTCTCAGTGGTTTAGAAGCTAATCGTAATGGACGGACTATTTTTGTCGGAGCAAAACTTCCCAATGCAGCCCGGGATATAGTCATGCGTAATGTCCGACTCAACCAGGTGAAGGTTGATGTGGCTCTCAACTTTTTGGTGGGTATGGGAGCAGAAAGTGCCATTAACGTTGAAAGAGTGATCAAGAATGTTGAGTCCAAGAAAGTTGAAGATGATCTTAAGACTGAAGAACAAGATGAAACTACTATTAAGCAGATTCAACCCCTAACTCTGCAAACTGAATCTAAATATACAACTCCTATACTCCGAGGTCTACAGGCATTAGGAGATACTAGAACTAATTCCGTGACTCTGGTTGGCTCTCCCAAGTTAGTTAGTTTAGCTATGGCTCAACTCACTCATTTAGATGTGCGTCGTCGCCAAGTTGCAGTCAATATCAAAATAATTGATGTCAATCTCAGCAATGCGAAAGACTTTGGTACTAGTTTTTCCTTTGGTATTGGTGACACTTACTTTGAAAATGATGGTGGTAGAGCGATTGTCAATTTTGGTAGAAGAGCTGATAGCACTGTCGATTTCCCTAAACGTTTAATTGCTAGTTTAGAAGCTCAAGTCACCAGTAATAATGCCAAGATACTGACTGATCCCACCCTCATAGTCCAAGAGGGTCAAGAGGCAACAGTCAAATTAACTGAAGAAGTTGTAGGTAATATATCTAATACTATTACTCGTGGTAGTGACACTTCCAATGAAGTGACACTACCTGAGAAGCAAGAGGTTGGTTTGATAGTTGGTGTCAAAGTAGAACAAATTGACGACAATGGTTTTGTCTCCTTGTCTGTTGCTCCTAGTCTCAGGGCACCTGCTGGGGAAGCTGATACAAGCGAAGGACCAATTATTCTCATATCTGAACGTTCTCTCAACTCTGGTTTGGTTCGTCTCCGAGATGGGCAGACACTCATTCTCAGTGGTATTATTCAAGACCAAGATCGAGTCACAGCATCTAAAATTCCCATCTTAGGTGATATTCCCTTGCTTGGTTCCTTATTTAGAAGTACTAGTAGAACTAATACGCGCAATGAAGTCATTGTATTATTAACACCTCAAATTATGGATGACTCCCAGCGCTCTTCCTATGGTTATAACTACAAACCTAGTCCAGATGCAAGGCAAATGTTAAAGCGTGGTGGGTTGAAGATTCCCAAATAATTGGTTGACAAAAAAATATTTTTATAGTATATGGGGTGAGAATAAATGTTTCTGCCCCATTTATTAATTTTTTATTAAAAATCTTGGGGAAATTGTGGTGATCGCAGTTCAAATATGAGCAGCTTTGGAAAAATTTACATAATTTGAGGAATAAATTCTCATTGGGAAGCTTAGTTAATTGGACATCAACGGCTATAACTATTGCAAATAAAGGGGAAAATGGCTTTCAGCCAGAAACTAATTCCTGTTTATAAAGTCTTTAACATTTCCTATTCTTGTGAATATGGAGGTTTTTACTAAGTATTTCTCCCTATTTTTTGGGTTTTTTTTGGGAAAAAATCACTCTTTAGCTAGAAAAAATCCTGAAATCTATATAAATTAATGGTTTCATCTATCCACTTCTGGCTACAACGCCTTAGAATAATTCATTGAAAAGTTTATCAGATGGGAATTGCAGGCTTTTTAAGCATAAATACTCATCAAGGTAAATTTTGTCAACCAATAAGCAACGGTTTAAGTCAGAAACCCCACGGCTAAAGCCGGGGCTTGAAAAAGCCCTAATCTGACCAGACTAAGTGAAAGATGCCTTAAAGGGTATCTCTAACAATCTCAAGTCAATTATTCAGGAGTTTTGACATGAATAAAGGTGAATTAGTTGATGCAGTAGCAGAAAAAGCTAATGTGACAAAAAAACAGGCTGACGCAGTCCTCAGTGCTGCCTTAGAAGCAATCGTAGAAGCTGTTTCTTCCGGTGATAAAGTAACACTGGTGGGATTTGGCTCTTTTGAATCACGGGAAAGAAAAGCTCGTGAAGGACGCAACCCTAAAACCAATGAAAAAATGATCATTCCAGAAACCAAAGTTCCTGCGTTTTCTGCGGGTAAGTTGTTTCGAGAAAAGGTTGCACCCCCAAAATCATAGATGTTGGGGTTACAGAAGTTTTTTTAATGATGCAACCTGCACACGGGGGAAATTTAGCTTGGGCAGCTAACCTGGCTGGCTGTTCCCCTGGTGCAATTGTGGATTTCTCTGCCAGTATTAGCCCCTTGGGACCACCCCATAGTGTTTTAGCGACTATAGAGTCCCAACTGGGCAATCTAAGGCATTATCCAGATCCTAATTACAGTGAACTGAGACTTGCTCTCAGTCACTTTCATCAAATACCTCCAGAGTGGGTTTTGCCGGGAAATGGTTCGGCAGAGTTACTCACTCTGGCAGGTAGGGAGCTAGCAGAGTTAGCTACAACAGTACTCATAACTCCTGGGTTTGGCGACTATTACCGGGCTCTCAGGGCATATAACGCCAATATCCAGGAGTTTTCCCTTGTAGATGAATGTGCAGGGTGGAGTGCTGCTCTCTCTAGTTTTCCTGGGCTTCATACTTCCCTTACTTTCCCACCCAAATCTCCCCAGACAAGTGGGTTGTTAGTAAATAATCCCCATAACCCAACGGGTAAGTTATTTTTGGGTTCACAAATTATCCCTTATTTAGAGAAATTTGCTTTAGTGGTGGTGGATGAGGCATTTATGGATTTTCTGCCCCCAGAAGAGGAACAAAGCCTGATTGGGTTTGTGCAGGAGTATCCCAATTTAGTGATTTTACGATCGCTAACTAAGTTCTATAGTCTTCCTGGACTAAGATTAGGATATGCGATCGCTCATCCTGACCGTCTAAAACGCTGGCAATTGTGGCGCGATCCTTGGTCGGTGAACACATTAGCAGCAACAGCAGCTATGACTGCAATTGGGGATGGGGATTTTCAACGACAAACTTGGGCATGGCTACCACCAGCTAGGGATGAACTATTTCAAGGTTTAACCAAAATCAAAGGATTACAACCTTTACCCAGCGCAGCTAACTTTTTATTGATTAAATCACAAATATCGGGGAAAAAACTGCAATTTCAGTTACTCCAGCAATATCAAATCTTGATCCGAGATTGTCTGAGTTTTCCGGAACTTGGCGATCGCTTTTTCCGGGTTGCTGTACGCACATCGACCGATAATCAACTATTATTAACAGCATTGAGCAATATCATAGAGCCGTTTTCATCTGAGTGAGGTACAATTCATATCGTTTTGAGGCAGAAGGCAGAAGGCAGAAGGCAGGAGAAGATGTTCCTCATTTACCTGCAATTGCTGTATCTACTTCTTCGTAATTGCAAAACTCTGACCAATAATTCCTTGATGGTAGAAGCAACCGGATTTATCCGTGGAATAAATCCAAAATCCAACCCCCCCTGTATCCCCCCAAGGGGGGGAACTCCAAAATCTAAAATCCAAAATCTAAAATCTAAAATCCAAAATTGATTGACTACGATATTGTAATTATTGGTGGCACCCCTGCTGGACGCTATGCCGCCCTCAGAGCCACCCAGCTAAGAGCTACAGTTGCCCTTGTAGAACCCCAACCAAGTTACGGTTTTCTCAAACACTATGCTGTTTCGCAAGTTGCTCAAGGTTTCCAATTACAAGATAATAATTCATTCCCTTGGAAAAATACTCCTTTGGGTATTGATATAGGTGTAAAACATACCCATTTTCTGGCAGACATGATGCTATTTGCCAATCTGGTTGTAGAGCGTGCTGAAGAACAACACTCACCTACCATTCTTGCTGCCAAAGGCGTTGATATCATCTATGGCAATGGTCAATTTCAGGCATCACCCCATTTAGCTTTTGCAGTCAATGAACGCCTCCTACGGGCACGTAACTATGTAATTGCGACTGGTTCCCATTGCTCTATCCCAGAAGTTACAGGATTATTAAAAACGGGTTTTCTGACTCTCAACAACATTTGGCAGTTTCTTGAACAAGGCACATTACCCAAACATTGGGTAGTTATGGGTGGGACTCCCCAAAGTATAGAAATAGCCCAAACCTTGAGTTATTTGGGTTGCCAAGTTACTCTCATTGTTCCCTACTCCCATATTCTGCCCTGCTTGGATTTAGATATAGCCTTTTTGCTTCAGGCACAGTTGGAAGCGGAGGGTATATGTGTATTAACTGAAACACAAGTTACCCAGGTAAGGTGCATTGACGGTCAAAAATGGTTACAAGCAGGAAACAAAGCCATTGCGGCTGATGAAATTTTATTAGCCACCCCAGGAGAACCAAATATTGAATCTCTGAATTTACCAGCAGTAGGGGTGAAATGGCGTAGCAATCGCCTATTAGTAAATCAAAAGCTACAAACTACTAATCGGCGTATTTATGGCTGTGGGGATGTAATTGGTGGTTTTGCTTGTACTAATATTGCCAATTATGAAGCCAGAATTGCCATCCAAAATGCCTTATTTTTCTCCAGGCTAAAACTAAATTATCGCAGTGTTCCTTGGGCTATTCTGACTAATCCCATGGTGGCACAGGTGGGTTTAACAGAATCACGAGTGCAAAAGCAATATAGCCAAGATCAATTTATTGTATTACGGCAACCTTTTAAAACCTTAGCAACTGCTCAAATTCAAGATGCAACTACAGGTATTTGTAAATTAATTGTATTGCAGAATGGAGAAATTTTAGGAGGTTCTATATTGGGTTCCCAAGCGGGGGAATTAATTAATATAATTGCTTTGGCGATCGCTCATAAAATCAAAGTAAATCGTCTTGCTGATTTATCTCCTATATATCCCAGTTTCTCAGAAATACTCCAAGAAACATCTATTTTATGGGAACGACAAAAATTCAACAATAATATTGGTTGGCAAGAATTTCTTGAGGATTTCTTTCAATTCCGCAGAAATTGGCAAATTTAAATTAATGAAGGCAGGAGGCAGAAGGGAAAATTCTTTAGATAGGACTTACGCAAAAGTAACGTCACTACGTCATTACGTTTGCGTAGCATGTCCGGAACGGACGAACGACAGCGACGTAATCGCAAAAATCCTGCGTAAAGCCTACGGCATAGCTGCGCTTACCGCGGAGCGTGTCCGC
>JAAUYH010223483.1_pt1 | contig 17319 bp, 11 predicted proteins | sample 7278061 | NCBI WGS metagenome assembly JAAUYH01 (sample SAMN14350203, study PRJNA611818) | marine sediment metagenome | isolation source: surface marine sediment (0.6m) | place: French Polynesia: Moorea | collected 2018-08 | reverse complement strand
GCAACTCTTCGAAGGAATAACCCTCTTTCTCTAGTTCTGTCTCGGTCGCTTCATATACGGTGACCAACGCAACACTGTACGGTACACCTCATTCCACAATCCTGAACCACGTTCCATGCTGCTCATGATAAATCGCTGTACAATTCGATGCATCTTGAGCATGCACTTTGCTCGACCTTCTCCTTGCCCTTCATCACGCCAAATCAGTGCCGAACCACCCATTAACTCGTCCACGATAACTTCTCGAAACATCTGTTCGACAGTGCCACCTCCGTCTGCGGTTTGCGCTTTCAATATCCCGTTCACTATCGCTTCCCCAACACCACCAGACCCTTGAGAAATTATCGGAGAAAGCGTTCACAGTATTGCGAGCAATGGCAATTGCTCGCAACACCGCGACCGCCTTCGCCGATATTTTCTCAACGCTGATTTTCCGTGTCTTCCATATCGACTTGTGCAGTTCTCGGAAGCTTTCTACTTCCTCACATCGTTGGCGTTCAAGAATTGGATACCTGTGCATCGTACACACGACCTGTTTCAATGCTTCAAATACAAACCCTTCGTCTGTTTCGTTCACGCTCAGCGCAGGTTCCATGCGTTCCGTCCATCTTTCCAACAGCAGAATCACGATTCGACCAGGTGCAACCGGAAGCACCTGCCGCCCCAGTTTGGTCCCTGCACACAGCAATACCGTTTGTGCGGTAACGCTAACTAGATGGTTGACAGTGCTAGCCCTCGCAACACGTTTCGATACGTCGGCAACACACTCGGCGGTTTCTGCCACACGTTCCGCACTTGCTATCTACTTCGTCAAGGCTGCACCCGTTTCCACTGCGCCATGGGCAGTTAGCCCGTCCACTTTCGTTAGTTTCCCAATATGTCCGCGAAACGTCGTGCGGCTGTCACTCCACTTATCTTTCACTGCATCCGTCGACATTCAAAATGGTTTGGTGCCCGCACTACTTGTGACGAATCCACCAAAACCTTTTTGGGTTCCTCCATCCCAGATGATGGTGTACGACTGGCTACTTCTTTGACCTCGCGTTGCAGAAGGTTCCATTGCGCGGTACATGCGCGTATCTGATTCAACAAAACCTCGTATTGCCCAGAAGCAGAACCTCCGGAAAATTAATTAAATAGTATTCAAGATGTTCACAATTTTATTCAATAGTTGAGTTACTAATAGTGTAGGTTGGAATAACTAATTCACAGCACCACGAGCGCTGAATAAATGTGAATAATTTGAATTAATTCGAAACTAAATCAGGATCGGTTGACCAAGTCATTGACATCAGAAATATTCCAAAATTTAGAGTTCGCATGCAAAAAAACTGTAGTTCGAAATTCATAGCTAAAATACACTTACACCGATCATTCAACGTGAATCCAGCTACTGAAAAAAGACGCTCACACATATTGGACGTTGGTCGAATAAACCTTAAGTCCATGTAAGCTGAGCTTGTCTTGCTGATCTTCCGCTTTTTGAGTGCTCGTTCACCAAAAGAAAGATTCTTGTCTACAATGTTAACTTGAGAGCAGTCACGAAAATCATTCAAAAATAAATCTGCCACTGTACTCTTTTCAATCGCATTTAATTTGTCTAGTTCGTGATTCATAATTTTGCATATCGCATTCTCAAATGAAGATTGGCGACGATTTTCTGCATCACTCTTAAGCCGTTCATCCAACTACGGTAATTCTTCTATTACAGTTTCAAATAAACACCAGGCATCCGCAAAAGTAATATTTTCTTTCTGCAAGTCGAGTGTGACGGAATTGAGCGCTTCATATTTTTGGTTCAATTTTTCAATCCTGAGAAATTTCGATACAGTTGGAACCAGCTTTTCAATTTAGTAATCATCAATTTTGGGCAAAATTTCTCGCAATTCAATGCCACGTGTAAACATATTTGCCGTAGAAGACCAACGTATAATTTTACTACTGACAGCACAAAGCTATGTATGGATGCGTAATTTAGCAGCTGGAATAGGATTAGAAAGCTTTTGCATCAACTTTCTTACATTAGTAATTAGTGCCACGTCATTCGCATTCAAATCTTGAACAGCAAGATTGAATCGATGACTGTAAAATTCTAGGAAATTTTTCTCTAGCATTCTGGTAATTTTCTTGTTGATGCTGCAGTTGTCTCCTACGATTGCAACGACATGATCAATGGATTTTGAAAAAAATGATAAGACGTAGTGTACAAACTCAACGTGATTTTCCGAGCTCAAACTTTCTTCAGATTTTAATGGCGAAGAAGCAAGAAGAATTTTAGAATAACCATTTTGGTTATTGCCTGGAAAACAAGAGAATAGTGTGATAAAATGTGTAGATTCAGAGCTCGATCGATAAAAAACAATAGCAAATTTCTCCTGTAAAAGTTGAGAAATTTTTCGTTCGACTTGATTAGTTGATAGCTCGAGTTATTTCATCAGCGTTTCCAATGACAAGCTGTCATATTTCACATAAGAGCGGAAAACTTCATTCTCAGCTATCGAAAACGGCTTAAGGCTATGTATCACAAGCGAGATCCATCCATGTAAATGAACTATTTTCCTTCGAGAAAATAATTATCCACCAAGTGAAGAAGACGCTGCAGAAACTGTATTACTTTCTCTTTCTTTCTACAGCTGCTCAAGATCATTAGGATGATCGCGACGAATGTAACCTACTAAATTCGAGCATCCATGGCCAGATACTTTTCTCTTAAATTCACATTTACACACCCAAATGTCGGATTCCGAACTCTTTCGAGTAAAAACTCATCTCTCACTCGTTTTCCTATCCCTTTTAGCATTTGATTCTGACGCATGTGTTACAGAAAGAAATTTCGGTTCTATATAAGGTGCTATTATTAGTACTAAGAATCGTGAATCATTCGGAATTGATTCAATTATTCATCTTGAATATGAATATTTCGTGATTGATGGTGAGTAAATAAAGTGATACAGAAATGCTATTGAATAAGTTAAATTGAATAGTATTTTGAATTAATTCAACTTGAATCAATTATTCGGAGGCCCTGCTCAGGAGTACTGGTGATGATTTCAACTCGTACAATACAAACAAGAGAAGCGTTGCTCCTTCGCGTTCGTCCATTTGAAGACCACTTAATGTGGTACGCGTTCTGCCATCGTACCCGTCCACTTTGCCATGGTCATGAACATCATCATATTAGTTCGCTGCCTTGCTATAAACGAGAGATAAAACAAGCACATAGGCCGGCTTCTAGTCGGAATGCAGCCATGACCATTGAGACACAGGGCGTATCTCGGTGGTTTCAGAAAAGGTTGAACGCGGGTCGGCTGGATTCCTCGCAACTGACATGATTGTGTGTTGACGCCTGTGGAGCGCACAGGAGCGCACAGCGCGAACAGCTGACTGGATTGGTGTTTCAGACAGCGGAAGCCGACTTGCTGGTGTGATCCAATAGGTGATGTTGTTTCCTCAAAATGACAAGGCTTACCTGTGCACATCCTGTCTGTTGCAACAATATCTGGTCTCCTCAGAAGTACACCTTATGGGCATACTGTACAAGGTGCACCTCAACACTTACAGCAGGGAATTTGTCGATACCCATTCCGGGATGGAACCATGTCTCTTTCCACTCCATTTCAGCCTAGAGTTTTCCTCCATCTAAATAAATAAAGACCCCGATCAGCGAAATCTCCGTCAATTTTGAACGATACTGTAGCGCAAACGATTCTCAATGGGGCTTGAAACCTGAGTGTATACAAATTGAATGATAGGCTAATTGTTGCTGTAAATTTAATGCTCAATGTTTTCGATACAGCAGGGTAATCGCAATTTACTGCACTCTCGTAAAGTGAATGTAACATTACATATTGCATTGTTTTGCTTAATTCTTTTGTGTAAAGACAGAGGTTACGAGATCTACCTCTTCAATTTAGCTCAACCATTTACATTCGTCTGTCTACCTATGTGCGTTGTAGTCGATAGTATAAATAAAGTAACATCCAGTTCTTCTGGGACACGAACTTTATCACGAACATCATCTCTACCTACTACGTTCCCTATCCTCCTTATCTCCCTCTCATTGCCTCTATCATCCTCTCCCAAACCGTTCAAAAGGTTACCTTACCACATTTTGATGGTCTCAAATCTGATGTTCAAATGTTTTCCTTGCTAATGGAGATTTAATCTCCGCCGGATCAGACTAACGCACAATTTAAACCTATTGAAATTTAATCCCTGTGATTTCATATCTTTCAGATACAGGACACTTGTCAACTCGTATTCTGAAAACTCTCAATCTATAATTGTGCGATGATTACTTTATTATTCCTTGGTTCAATAGGAATTAAGTATCACGGTACCGTGTAATCAAGTAAGTAAGCTATAGACTCAAATAAAAACATATATAGTACTTAAAAAATTGGATGCACGAAACTTTTTGACTTCTTATCTGTTAGAATTTCAAACGAAAGGAGTGTTCAAAATATTTCCGTTCGTGGTTCCGATTCGAAAGTTAAGAGCAGAAATACCATACTCAGGCAACTTCGCATCGTCGAAAGATAATTAGACATCGTCTCTCAACAAAGAAACTGGCATGTGTAAGACTATTCGAGTGAGTATCATTATTTAGAAATAGTTCAAACAATTTTAACATAGGAGATTAAAATTCTATACGAACAATAGGAGATTCTCTCTTCACGGCTTTCTTACCTCCTTCTTGATTTCGCACGACAAAGGATGTGGAAAATTTATTTTGATGACAAAAGCTGATACTGATTTCTGTCCACGCTACCAATGAATGCATCGAGTAGGCCAGATGTAGTGAAAAGGTCATCAGAATCTTTGTCTAGAGGATTGATCTTTCCGTGTCAGATCAGAAAATTCAGCTGTTAATCCATAACACCTAATGCTCCGTGTAGTAAAACGCGCACTCTGAATTCGTGATTACCGTCATGGGCAGTTTATGAGCACTGTAGCAGTAGTTACGAGAATTTTCGAATAGTTTGATTTGGATATATAAATAAAACATGCCAGCAACTTATGTCGGCTGGCGTCGCGGAAGATTAATAGCAAGAAAAATTTTCGTACCAATTCCGCCAGGTGCGGACCCAGCGGGAATACTGACCAGAGCGTGGACGCTAAGTCCTGATGACACACTCGACCCACTCTGACGCTTCCGTATATAGAATTCTCGCGTTCCTTTAACTCCATGTGAGGGACAGACCCCATTACAACCTGCCGTGTAGATTGCTAAATCACATGGGAGATGCATTGAAGGGTAACTCAAGTCAGGCCTCTGGTGAGTGGCCTTGGTACATTTAGTTCGCTCGCAAGGCGTCCTATCTCAGTTATCCAAAATTTTGCAGTCCTTCCGACCCCAAAAACGGCTCTGCTACACTCTGCTTCTTCTGCAAGTCAACTATCCACCGAGAGTCCAACACCTTTGTCATTTCTCAAATTTTAGGAGAAGATCGGCAGCCATATTTCGCATTTCATAGCCTTCTTTTTTCAAATCTATTTCAATTTTTCATCATTACCATTCTTCGAATCCTTACACGGCTCGTTCTAACTCATTATCCAAATATTTTGTTGAATTATTTCACAAATTCTCTATACTGCTCGAATTTCTCATTTTTCTTCGCGTCTCCGTGATTTGTCATTTGATCAGCTGCCATTATTGATGACAAAGGTCTAGAGTAGTAGTGGTGCTTTGATTTGTATTTAAAACTTCAGCAAGAATCCCACTTCGGAAGAAGGACGACGAATATAGTACGATCCCTCAAATTTATTCATTGGCTTTCCCACTTTACCAACATTATCTCTAATAAATTCTCTTACGATAGGTCTCATTGTTTGGTAGTACCGAAAATCCAGCGCCTCAATTTGACTTGTATAAAGAGATTTCTGTGAAGACAGAATACAGATTTGACGGTTCCTTTTTTAAAGTTACGGTATAACTAATTGTGCAACCTCATTCCCAGTATTGAAGAATCAGTAATACTAGAATGTAGAATGTACAAACATGATTTTCAAATCTAATGGAGCTGCAGGAACGATAGCTTCGAAGAAATAGAAACTTTCATCTAATTTATCAAATGCTGCATTTATGTTGATTACCTACTATAGGAAAAGTTGTTTGTGAACTTTCGAATGCGATACTCGAAGTGGCAATAATGATCCAATCAAAATTGGTTCCGGCACAGAGCTGTTCAACATTGTTGTCCGCCTCCTACATTAAATTTTCTGGTTTTTTCGTACCTATTTTGCACGTGCGAAACATTTTTGAAAACTGTTTGTCCAAATACTCGGAATATTTTTTGGAATTATGTTTGTCCAAATGCTCTCGTAATTTTCTTCGCATCGTTTTTCTATAACTCCAAATTGAATTTGGAGCAAAATTTTGGTGACTGGCACTTGTTGCCTGCCAAATTCTTTTGATTTAATTTTATTCTGCATAAGCAACCGGTAAAAGATCATGATATTGAAATGATTTCAGTAAAAAAATGTGAACAATGGGCTCTTCGAAATGATTATCTTGATCTAGAAAGATTGTTCGGTTTAGAAATGTTGCGGTTTGCTATTTAATTATTCTACGACGTAAAAGTAGGAACTCTCCAATCTATAATGGAATAAATAAATTTTTGTTTCTCACCACTTACATCCCTGGGTCAATACTCTACACCAAGCTTCGTATGGTGCAATGCTCGATCAAGCATTAAAACAGCCATAATAATCCAGTTCCACATGGCTTTGAACAAAGTGTTTCATCAACTCACTGAACAGCTGTATGTTCGATTCAGTAGTTTATTCGGATTTTGGTGGGTTTACTACCTAGGTAGGACAGAATTAATACTATCAATAACTCATTATTCAATTTTTTATGTACTCTCATAATCGATTGAGCATGTTGTTCCCATATACAAATCTCATTGGGTGCCTCGATTTTGTTGATCCTCGTTTGATTTTCATTGAATGCGTCATACCCTTCTTTCCGGTACTGTAGCTTTGGATGGGGGATGTGAGCATGATCTTGAAGGCACTACCGCCTGGGTAGTGTAGGTATGTGATGTTGACTGCAGTTTTGGAACGGCCCGGAAACTACGACATGGTGTTGATAGTCGTAAAGTAGGCAGTGATGAACTGTGTGAAGTAAAAGAGCGTAGTGCGGTTAAAGGTGAGTTATGTAGAAGTCGAAAGTGATGGCTTGATGGACATTAGTAGGTCATTTGGCGAGATGATTGAGATAGCTGAGAGGTATAGTGCAAGGGTACGTGTTAAGGATGGCGAGACTGGGCCAGAGACGATAGATGCAACGTGACTTCTAACTAAACTGTTTGACGTCTGATGTTTAAGTACGGTACAAGAAAATTCAGTTACATTTTGGGAATAAGTGAGAAATCGAAAATATTTCAGGAGAAAGAACATTTTTAATCGAAAGTTTATGAAGTAAGCAAATCTAATCGTTCGTGTTCATCGAGTTTCAGTAACAACTGCTGCTTGTGTTACACAAAATGTGACCGATTTTAGAATGAAAAAATCCATATATTTGACAAAATTTTTGGTTGATGGTAAAAAAGTAGAAGCGAATGAATTTAAGCGAGGAGCAATTTTTGCTGACTGAAGTTGATGGGGAGGAAAACTTGCAGTCACTACCACCAGCAGTTCTCGAGTTCTGAAAGTCGATCACTACATCATCTTCACTGTAGCGAGTCACAAGAACGACTTTGATGTCTGTGCAGAGAAAAAAGCGACGGAAGACACCGCCTGGCAACCGTGACAAGCTGTACTGCTCAATACTCGGTTTACTTCTACTTCTTTTGGTTTGAATATGCCTATGGCTATCCTAATTATAAAAATCAAACTTGATTGAGATTGAGGAGATTTGCCTTCCACTCGAAGTGTAATCATGATGTCATCTGAACAGACGACGTGAATGCAACTGTAGTGACACATCCATGTAGGAGAGAATAGTAAAGTAGTCCATGCATCGTCGTCGGTGCATGGGTAGAGCGTCGTCGTCGTCGGCGTGCGCTCGGCTACTTTTGCAGCCTCAAACTAGACTATCTAAGATATCTAATCTAGAACTCATGGCAGGCGTATTATTGTACTAATTGGTTGCCCCATTGTATTGCACTAAAAGTGCAATAAGTGGAAGAGTCGTCTTCGATGCAGTGGCGTCCCCCTCCCTCATATCTCACAGCAACCTTCACTGCCGACCGACATGCAGAGTTCGTCGATAGTTCGCGAGCTCAAGTAACCACGGAGCGCCACTCTGTCTTTCCAAAGTGAGCAAACAATGCTCGAATTTCAGACATGGTGTGAGCCCACGACAGGGTGTGACCCTTTATTCATTCGGACGTTGTGATCTCTAGCTTGCACATCTTCATGAATTCATGCAAAGCATCGCATAGTCCCGTCTTCGTTGATTTACCCGCCGGAGTTTGACCGCTTGGAATCCAGAACACGTCCACGATTTCGAGTCGCTTGTTGCTTACGCGTAGCATGCTTAGGTCAATCAGAATTCGTAGCTCAGTGGTAGCGTTCAATGTCGTTAGACTATCAAACGGACTTCGTGAATCCTTGTAGATACGCAGTGCTATACATATTATTCAAGAAATTGCTGAATAGTATGCTTGACGGCTAACCTTCGGTCGAAACCATGCACCATGGTGTAAAGCTCACTAGCGATAGCAATTCGCGTTACGCTTTTGGCCTCGACAGAGCCGTAATGGATGATGTTACACAAGTTGTTTTCGTCCATAAGGGCGGTAGTAACGTAAATACAAGTTGAGACGAATAATCAACGTTGTTTTCAAACCCAGCATCAAGAAAAACACCAAAATGGAGTGATTCGAGTCTAGTGAGACGAAAGTCAAACCTTTGCCGTTAGTTTCAAGACATCGTTTGATTACTTTGTGGTGGGCATGTGCGTGATTAGGGATCGATTCAGGATGCTGAGCAGCATCTTAAAATTCAAACAGAAGATCTGGTGGACAGACTGACGCGAACGTTCGATAACATAATTATCCTTGGAAACAGGATTGGTAGCCATGGGTCTCAATAAATTTCGGTCAAAGTTTACCAACCGCAAAGAAAGTCTATTCAACTTTAAATTCTAATTCGACAGGAAAGGAAAAACATCTCCACAAAATAAGTTTACTACAAAATCCGATGACTGACTAACCTCTCAAGTAAATCAGAGTTTTTCTGCGAGGCTATTAGAGAGATAGTCGAGTAATTATTAGACTACGGAATGATTTGAAGTGATCCGATTTCACGATACCGGACCATTCGTCTTCTTAAGTAGACACCTCTGTATTTGGCCTGATGTAGTGCAGGCAGTAGTAGCATGATACTTCTTGCATATCAAACAAAGTCTGGTGCAGTAAAATTCAGGATCGGTCACCAAGACGATAACAAGCACATTCTGCATTGATGAAGTTAGCAGTCGAGTATTCTGGGTTAATTTAGAAGGAATACCGACACTAGAAAATAGTTATGCTTACTACGTAAAGTTCTTAATTCGTTAATTCTCGTTTTTGTTGAGTTCGATATTGAGGAAAGATCTTTTCAGCTATTGCGAAAATATGTTAGGGAATAAATAACATATACTTTTAGACAAAAATTCTCAATAGAAAAGTCGGCGTATTGCTAATATTTTAAAATGACGAAGACTCTCATGAGTAAAAAACCCAATCTTTAGTGCTGCATATCTCTATTTCATCTAAGTCTAACATCAGAACATTTATGTTCCTTGTTCGATAAGTCTTCGTAATTTTGAACGTTCTCGTTATCAACGGACAAAACTCTGTATTAGAAAGATCTTTCGAACATCCGCCAAATTGCGTTGAAGAATCTGCGAATAAGGCTTATGTACAAGGAACTGGTGTAATCAAGTTCTTCATGCCGATTAATAGCTTGTGTGCTTGGAGATACTATATTTTACAAGAGAACAGGAATGTAAATGCTTATGATTCAGCAGAAGAATATCTGCACCTATGATCTTGCTAGCAATGATAGAAAGTCTGTATGTTTCGGATTACTCTTCGAAAACGAAACTGCAAAGTTCTCATTAAGTTCAGATGAAAATGCTTCAATCTCAGAAGGAGGCTCTAAGCATAACAAGGGTCGAAGCCTTTTGTGAACATGAACGAGAAGGTTGAGTGTAACCGGCTAGAAGACCTTGATTATTGAAGATATCAAGGAAGTAATATGGAAATTAAAACAAACAGTTATTTCTGTTTTTCTGACGTCTTTTTTTCTAATTTTATCTTGAATATTTTGGTTAGGTCAATCAAATATACCTAATGCATTCAAGAATCTGTGCCATTTAGTAAGCATCTAGATTCAAATTTTGACTTTAAACTACAATACTCAGCACATTCATTTAGATTTTCTTGAACTTAAAGATGAAAATTAGTAAGCTCAATGGTTTTGTAAATGGTAAATGCCTCTACTACTGATACAAATTATATTAGACTCGGAAGTTACAATTTTTTACAAAAAATACTTCAGCAGAGCCTTCATTCTTCTATCAGCACCAACTTCTACTTAACGTGCCCCGTGGAAGGAACGAAAATGACAAATTCGAAAGATTCGTTGCAATGTACAGTCGAAATCAAGCTACGATGTGATTGGTAGAGACAAAAATAATAATCATGAAATACCCGATATTGCTGTAGAGCATATTAACGTATCGAATGTGCCTCCATTTCTTTAGGACCTCAGCTGTACGCAAAAGTTTTCTCCATAAAAGACTCGAATCCATCCGTGTTCTACGTGGCCGAGTTAATCGTACATTTATTTCAAAGTGCGGGATTGCAAAAGAGTTTGTACGAAATATTTCTGCTTTCTTGCCCTTCCGAATCATATCTAGAATTTTTGAGGGGCCAAAATCAGTATTGCTTGCTCGTATGCACATTCGCTTGAGAATCAAAGGAAAGACGAACATTAGCGAAAATTTTTTGCCAGTTTATATAAACCAATTAATTTCTTTAAATTCTGTGTGAATTCATTTTTCACTTATTTTCTATTTTTCGTTGGCAAAAATTTGATTTCATAAATTTTTGTAAAGCAATCATTTATAAGAAGATAGGCCATAGACAAGCCCAGAAAAGCAAGAGAACTTTAAACGGGAGACGATAAACAGATAACAAGTGGGACGGAGGTACTGTAAAACACAAACACAACCCTAGCGAATGCTGTGATGTGCGTGCACTTATACGTTGGAGAAAGATAGTCTAATCGGACGCTAAACGGGATCGACTATAGGGCAATAAGTTTACCTAGAGAAGATCGGCAACTCGAGGAACCTTCCTAAGAGCGGACACAGCACAGAAATTATAGAATGGGTTCATTAACCCACAGACGGAAGACCCAAAAGATTTCAATAGTAGTTGGGAAAGTTCGAGAACACCGAAGTCTGCCAATTTGGGCTGAAAAGCTCCTTTTAATTCTATTGAGCCCCCGGACCTCTCATAGTAGTCCGAACTAAAATCAAAATGCTAGCTAAAATAGCGAAACACTACTACAATATAAAGAAGGACGAGTGGACTAAATACTAATTCGTTATCCTTCATTGGGTCGGTAGTGCTCACGCGTAAATTCGGAATAGCATCCTTCCCTGTAAGCGGGTTGTATTACCTCCGATTCCCCATCCTTGCCGTGAGAACCACAGATGGGATTGTATTGTGGCTAGCGCCTCGGTTTCGAAGAATGACAGTCTTTTATTTTCAGAAACAAGACCAAAACGAGCCCAACAAAGAATAAAACCCATCCTGATCAGAACAATTCTGAATAGCTTTACAGACTATGACTTTGCCAAGAGAATCGAAATTCAATTTAGTAGAGAAAAATTATTTCTTTTTTGATTTATTAAAATTAATTCTTTTGAGTACCACTTGTGTGAGAAAACATGATGCACTGCATTATTTCAGGACCAAGCAGATAATTAATCTTCACGAGAACTCGAAATGAGTTGTGGCATCAATTCATCAAAAAATGGCTATATTAGAGGAGCAACGTACATAAATAAACGAATTGCTAATAATATGCTGTACTTGAACCATTAGAATGGTTTTTCATCATAGAAATATCTGCGCTTTGAAAGACATCATGCTATAAAGCTCAAAATTTCGCCATCCGAGAGGTTCTTCGGAGAAATTTTTATTCGTACTTGTTAATCCTTGAAATCAGAACAGTACCAAGTCAATCAATTGCAAGAACGCTAGAGATATATCTACCGGATTTCTATTCTCGTACTTATCAATTGAACATTGCAATTATTTCAACGCAACTAATATGCGTACTGCCAACGTCTAATTATCTTCTATATATTTAAATCGTAGTTTTCATTATATTGTAATGTTGAAATGTAGAGAATTTAATCATTTTAATAGTTTCTAAAAGATATTACCTTATTCTTATTTCATAAACTATCCATCATTTTGAAACAATTCCTATACGTGATGTTTTTACTTTTGAAACTTTTACAATATATTCGGACACGGTTCAAAACGAACTATCATTTTTTGTTGTTTCCTAGATTACATTCTAGCTCACAGGAGTTACTTCAGCAAACACTACTTTGATATTTAATTATTTTCTTTGATTTTTCGGATTTTTATTTTCGTTCTATTCCGAGCTCGATCTGTTTACCGAACTTCCAATTCCAGGCACAATTCACCCTCTAGCTAAAAGTCTTGAACTTAGATACTTCTAGAATTGCATCGTCATGGAAACCTTAATACGGTCCGTGGACACGTGCCGGCGGAACGAAAAGTAAGGGTTTCTTGAAATATGTTTTTGACTAATCAATAAAAGGATTGAAAGGTACAATCAAGCAGCTGAAATTATACCATCTGACTGCGCTGACTCGGCAAATATTTCAGTTTGTCAGGGTAAAATATTCGGAAACTAGGTTTTCACTCCCGGCGCGTGCCCTGGACCACATTCAGGTGTTCCTTGTGATCCACGTGCTAAATCGCTCCCGGGCAGTTGAATCTCGACTCTGTACGAAGGGGTGGTCAAAAGTTAATTAGCATCTCAAGAATATTATAGCTAGTGAAATCCAAGATGTTCTACGAGAAGTAAAATTTAATCAAAAATCTAGAAACTCAAACAGCTAGTACTTGGTAGGTCCTCTTCGATTTTTCTGCACAAATTTGATGCGCTTAGGCATCGATCAAACCAGATTTTGAATTTAAGAACACGGTAGCGAGTTCCATATCTCAGATAGAATAGCATATAATCAACAGGATTATTAAGATGCACATAACGCTTACGTAACTTTGATTTCATCAATGCCCAATCATTCTCTATTGGATTTAAGTCAGGGCTCTGTGCGGGCCATTTCATTCGTGTAACTTCCATATTTTTCAAGTACGTGGCAATGTTCTTAGCTCTGTGCGGCCCGCAATTATCTTGTTGAAACGCTTAAGTTGCAGGACCGTCATGAGTCTCATACATGAAAAATAGTATGTGATTGTCAATGGCTCGATACGTTTCGCTAGTAAAGCTTACAACAGTTCCAACTAATGGAGTACGTCCTTTTGCAGAAAATCCACGCCATACTGAAACATTCTGGTAGCTGGATTTAAAGGTTGGAACAATGTGCTTCAATCGTAATCGTTATTCTTTTTCCCCCCAAACCTGCATCCGATTTTGCTTCGAACACACAGTAAACGACGATTCATCAATAAACATTACTTCCGTCCACTTTTTTTGCGTCCAGTATTGGTGAGTACGAGCCCATACAATTCTTGCACTCATGTTCACTCAGATAGGAACGGGATTTGTACCGCAATAAAAGAATACATCTTTAACTTCTTCATGTAGCGTTATGCCGTGCTTTCACTTATGTCGAGTCCTGTAGTATTATTAAAGCGAGTGACAATCACATGTAGCGGCTCTTCTTGAATAAATGGTTGCTTCTCTCGGATAATTTGAGGGTCTACCTATCTTCTTCTTAACAATCTTGGATGCATTCTTCTCTTGGCTGATAATTTTAGACACAGTGGATGGATACAAATTGTAGAAGCATGTAATATCACAATTCTTTGTACCAATGCATGACATGTCGTGAATGGCTCGTCTGGTTTCTGGAGGCATGTTTCTCGCTTCTTTCTTGCGTGCAATGGTACCTTGGGAAATAAGATGGCAAGTGTTCCTATTACGTATTCCTAAATTTCAATTAACAAATTGCATACAGAAGTACTAATTATTCGTTTAAATTTCGACTTTTCTACGTTGTGACAAACTTTTTACCGCACCCTTGTACAAAATATCACAAAAACAAACTACATTTTTCCTTATCGATATTTCTCTGTGTAGTATACAGTGGGTGCCAAAAAGTTTACAGCCATCCAAACTACCCTAATCATTTGTAATTTTTGAACCCTCAGTAATCTTATCAAATTTATTGGAAAAAAGGAACTACGGAGAACTAGTACTTTGTAGGCCTACCACGCTGTTTGGGCACTATCTCTACTCTCTTAGGCATGGATGCAACTAGACTCTCAAAGTAGCTGTCAGGTAAAGAATTCCACATATTTTATAGAATTTCAAATGGATGCATAGGATTACGGAGCGGCACAGTACACTTACGTAGATGCGATGTCATGAGACCCCATACGTTTTCAATTGGATTCACGGCGGGGCTCTGGGCCGACCATTTCATAAGTGTCACATCATAAGATTCTAGAAATGTAGCAATAGAAAGTGCCTGATGCGGACCTCAATTGTCCTCTTGTAGTATAAATGCATCTGTCCCACCATGAACATCGTAGATGAAGGGTAGTATGTGATTCGTAATTATTGTCCGATACGTATTCCTGTCATAGCTACCAATGGTTCCAACCAGAAGAGTACGGCGACGTAGTAAGAAGCCTCCTCACACAGATAGAGCCTGATAACCCGATTTAAAAGTAGGAACAATATGTCGTTGATGCAACCTTGTCCCACGGAGCCTCCAAACACTTATTCTATTCTTATAAGGACGGACAGTGAAGCATGTCTCATCAGTGAATGCTACGTTCCCCCACTGACTAATTATCCAGTACTGATGAGTACGAGCCCATAGAATTCTTGCATCCATGTTTTTCTTTGATAAGAACGGTTTCTGCACAGCAATGTAACTCTCCAGTTTCAGACGTCTATGTAATGTCGTCCACTTCGTTCACTCAAATTCAATCCAGTGTACGTATTGAAAATAGTCACTATAGTATGCAATGATTTGAAGCAATTCTCCAATACACATTTCTTAAATGTGCGTCTACTTCTGCCTGATTGTTTAAATGGGCGTCGTTTTTGTTTGACAGTTGTTGATTTTTTCTTCAATCGGTGAACTATTCCGGAAACAGTCGAACGTGGCATTTTGGAAAATTAGAATTGTTACATACACGTACAATGAGGCAATACATGTCGTAAATTGTCTTGCTCAGCTCTTTTGGGACACATTTTGCTCCTTTCAAACGGCCATGGTTGTTTTTGGGATATAATATACATTAGTTACGCATGAAAATTTATTAAAATAATGTAGGTTTCTATCCAAAATTTTATTGGTTGTAGTTGAGCTTTGCGGTGGTTGTAAACTTTTGTCCGCTCCCCTATACGGTAGGGTGTCAAATTGATATCACTTAAAAATCTCAATGCACGAACCATACTGAACTATCTAAAAAATGATTGCAAATTTATTAAAAAACACGAATATCTAACTACTAGTACTTTGTAGAACGACCACGATATTTGCGGACCATTTTGACTCTAGCAGGCATAGATGCAACCAAACTTTCGATGTAGCTATCAGGTAAACTATTCCACATATGAGATAGAATCTGAAACAGATGCAGAGTATACTTAGGCGGCACTGCTCGCTTGGGTGCAAGGTTCATCATCATCCTCCAGACATTTTCTATAGAATTCAAGTCTGGACTTTGGGTAGGACACTGCATCCGTTCCACTTCTTCATTATGCAGATACGTAGCAACAGACTTCGCTTGATGCGGCCCATAATTGTCTTCTTGCAATGCAAAAGATGCCGGCTCATCATGCACGCCATAAATAAAATGAAGCACATGGTTGTCTATTATCACGCGATAAGTAGTTTGAGTGAAGCTTACAGTTACTCCAACTAGCGGTGTCCTGCCTTTCATAGAGAAGCATCCCCATACAGACACCGTTTGATACCCGGATTTAAAGGTTGGAACAATGTAGTTTTGATGCAACATTTTCCCTCTCAGTCTCGCACAGACAAACAATTTTTAGGACATAACGTAAAAGAGGACTCATCGGTAAATGCAACTTGTGACCATTGTTCTAAATTCCAATTTTTATGCACCCTAGCCCATAATACTCGCTTATTAATATTCTTCTTCGAGAGAAATTGCTTCTGAATTGCAATAACACATTCCATTTCGAGTAGTTTTATGTATCGTTTCTTGGTACTTGTACTTAATTCCACACCTGTAGTCGTCTTAAACCTGGCTAGTGTAATATACAAAGGCTCAAAACAGTACTCACGAACATACTTCTGAAACAAACGTAGTCCTGTCTCTGATACTTTGAGTTTATATCCTCTCTTTTTGGTGCAGTTTTCTTCGTAATACGTTGTTGACGGATAACATGTGACACAGTAGAACGATGCACGTGATAATGAAGAGCAATGTCACAGATACATACGCCAAGTAGTTACATTGCGTACATTGCTTCTCTGATTGCGACAGGAACAGTCTTTTCCCACTTCTTCCTTGGCAAGTTTACTTGGCTTCTTCGCTTCACAGGATTCTGATTGCAGATTTCTTAAATTTTAAAAAAATTAGCCATGTATAAAAGTAGATTCTATTGTTTGTGCGCTACTCAGCTCGATGTTGATATCAATTTGACCCCGTACTGTACTGTACTGTACTGTTAACGACCAATGATACAATTGGTAAGTTCAGCACTGCAAATCCATTTCATAGCCGGTACCATCTTTTAAAACGATCGTGGACAGTCTACGACGGTGCTGAGGATGGACGAGGACGCGAAGACTTACTGTTGATGGTTGGAGGATAGATGGCAGGACAACTCTGAGGTACTTGGCTCAAAAGCTTTTAGACGCTGCAGTGTTTAATAAGGCTGGAGGGGTTTACTTCGGTTTTGACTGCCGAAAGAGCAAGGCGGAGGAGTCCTTGAACCTTTATACTAGTTGCTAAACTACCTAGGTTAACTACAAATCATCAATTCTAATTAAAACTTGAACGATCACACGGTGATCACTGACTTGAATGGCTAGAAAATCACTGAATAACCTTAGGTTATTAATTAAGGATGTAGTGTCATTTTTATCATAGAACATACATC
>JAAUYH010102403.1_pt1 | contig 17324 bp, 9 predicted proteins | sample 7278061 | NCBI WGS metagenome assembly JAAUYH01 (sample SAMN14350203, study PRJNA611818) | marine sediment metagenome | isolation source: surface marine sediment (0.6m) | place: French Polynesia: Moorea | collected 2018-08 | reverse complement strand
AAGAAAGCGGGCCTTCCGCCAGGAGCCGCTTCTGGGACGCTTACAGTTTAAGTAAGGTTTACAAAACTAAAATTTTGACTCTGCTGAAATCGTGAAATGTCCTGGATTGAGGATAAATCATGGAAAGTTCAGGATCAAGTTCATTAGTAGGAAACCGTTCGTTTCCATCATTAAATTTAGGAATAAAAGGAAAAAAATTTATGAAAATATAACAAGATAGTGACTAAAAGGATTTACAGGAAAAAAGAAGACACTTATGAGGAATTGAGTAAAAAGGAAAAAAATGGGAAAATGGTGTTCCAAAAGACCATGACGCCGCGGCGTTTGTTTGAAACTGTACCAAATTCGAAGGAGTACTACGATCAGAAATTTTAACATAGCGCCGCGGCGCAGTTACTATCGTCAAACCAGCTCGAGATTGTAACAATTTTAGTCACCAAATCTGGCCATGTGCCGGGCAACTAAAAAATTTCAGTGCATCAACAAAAGCGCGTACGCACAGAGCCGCTCCTGTTCAATTCAGACTTGTGTAAAACTTGCCGTCATTGTACACAAGCACAGTGATGAACTATCTCTCTACGACCGTATGCATAATTCACTTCGGATACAGCGACTGTCGAAATTAGAAATTGAGTGTTAAGGAGTTTTCATAATTAGTTCTTGTCTAATCTAATTGATTAAAAATTAGTTTAGATAATTTTTACATACTTAACGGTCGTCGATTCAAAAATCTAAGATTGAACAAGGCGAACAGATTGCAAAATCCTGAATTGCTACACCATCCTGACGCACAGTTGCGAGGGCAAAGTCAGGAGCACACTCTGTTCGCACCACAATCACTATTCTACTCTGTGTTCCCGGTCTATCGCCACGGCGCTGACTCTGGAACTACCATTCTATCGCCTAGGCTTGGATTTTACTACTGCTGTTCTATTTTCCTGCACACAATCAGGTGAAGGTTTGGGAATTCATCCTATGCAAAACGAGTGTCTAACTAAAAGTCCGAAACCCTTCTAATTTAAAATTTACTTTTCAAAGATGAATTTGAACAATAATTGAGCGACACTAGTGTCTACTTTACCTTAAAATATCATCAATTGATGCCCGTTTGCAATAAATTGCAGTATGGGTTCCATTAGGTATCATCGGATTTAGTGTGTCTGTTCAGTTTCGGCGTCATCTAGTAGTAATCGAAATGCCTGATCGTAAGTTTTGAGCATTCAAAGTTCGATATTCGATCCGATTGAAACTCTTCTCTGAACTTCTAGGTTTGTGAGCAATATACAATCTACTTTATTTGTGCTAACGTTTTGAACCGTGTCTGATTGAAAATCGATCCCTGTAGTCAATTTGTACTATCTTTCTCATCGAGATAATGATACCTGATAGTTACCTTTTGTTTAGAACTATTGCTTCAATTGCTCTTTACAGACTAGTAATTTACTGAATAAAAATGGGGAAGAAAAGATGAAAGTTTATTTGCGCTATCCCCAACTTTCGAAACTCTCATCTTAACTGCTCTTCCATGAATCTATGTTTGCTCCAGAATGAGATATGTGTAACAAACTTTAGATATTGCAAGTATTTTTGCAACTGCTACACAACAAAGTCGGGCATCAATTGATTCCCTCGGAATCAATTGATGCCTAAAGTAGAATAGACATTAGAGAACTCCACCGCTAATATTGCGAGTACTCGATGTGGAAACTTGTGAACAGTCCGTACCTCAGGCATCTAAGCTGAACATAAGAAGATGGCAATGATCTTGAGCGACATGTGATTCCGGTCAATTATATTGAAACGGAGGGAGTATACTTTATGGTAGACTGGGGTGTGGCCGAAATTCTAGAACTATTGCTAGTAATGACTAAACTGGGTAGAATTCAACAAAAATGTAGGGTTTCTGTCACAGGTTTCATCCAATTATATATGGCTTGATCTGAACCACAGAATTTGATGAGTCAGTTATGCTGACTCTTATGTCTGTGCCGAAACGAGATCGCAACTTCTGAATGAATACTAGCAATACAACTATCAAGTCACACCAGGCATATCAAAATCCAAATCGCCAATTCAAACTTTCAACACCTAGCCGTAGCTAGTTCATATACTCTGGCTTACTACATTCAATCGACACAGACTATCTCATCGTAAAACCAACCTTTGCTTCACCTGCATTACTCATCTTCCCCAACGTTTTCGCCGCTTGGCGACAGTTTCGCCTTGTGAAGCTTTGATTCTCTACTCTATGCAATACCAAAATACTGTTGATTGAATTGTACTTAGTGCAAATCTATCTTTCAGTCCTTCTGCAATTCAAGTTTGGTTTAAAATTCTACTTAAATCAAATTCATGCGGCGTCGGTACGTGACGGTCCGCTTCAAAACAAAATGTCATTAATTCTCGGTTTTGATAAGCCATAAAATGGTTCACTTTTCTAGTGGGCAATTTAAAGCCTACGCGCTTGCGAAGCATTTGTTTGTATCTTTGCTATCAAATTATTCAGCATCCAAACTGTTCACTCTTGCAGGCATCGTTTGATTCACAGGATTCAGTTAGGCTGTATCTGTGTTGCTGAAATAATATAGAGACTAGATTTTTGCATTGACAAATACAGCGAAGCGAACCGGGACCATTAGTGCCATGTCATTACCTTAGAATTTGCCTTAGGATAACAAAGATCATCAAAATTACCATCACCCTTTCATACTCAGCGATCACGTTCAGAAGAGCGCACATCGATCTTCTGTAGCTCAATTGCGTACAGTCATCTTTCGTGTTGAATCTTTGAAAGTTTTCAAAAAAAATCTCGAAGAAAGAAAAATTTTGTCTATTCCGCTCAATTCAATTATATTTTTCTAATTGGCTTATTATTATCGATACCCGCTCACACGTCCTTTTCTAGTGCTTTTAGTACAGCAATCACTTCGAAAATCATGAGTACTTTAAAAAACGTAAAACATATGTTTCTACCTACCTGGTATACAAAATTTAAATTATATGTAAAGTATTCTGTATAAATTTGAATGCATGCTTTGTGAAAGATCGAATGGTTGCAACCATTCTTGTCAAATTCAAAAAGCAGTCTAAAAGCTTTTGTCGGATGAATATGCTCAGCCAATTTATTCAGTATCTAGTACGTCATAAAATATACGAGCAAATAGAATTGAAAGCATTTTTACAGCTAACTATTACCGTTCAAGCAATTCAGTACATGTAGATGCATATGAGATTCATTCTATATGATTTGCAAGAGTCGAATTCTCTAAACATATATTTAGGCTTCCAGCTGAAGGAAAAGAATCCATTTTTAGAAACTCCGGTACTCTCATTATTTGATTAAAGAATATGGGTATACATGCACGATATTTATGAGTTCAGTTGATAGTTGAGTGATCTATGCGAATTAGATGCCGTGAATAAGAAGCCCTAATAGATTTACAAAAATGGAAAAATAGAAAATAGTAATATATACATTAGCTAGCCTGGTAATAAAGCCTATTCATGAAGCTATGAAAAGAGAATTAATTCAGTTGGCATTTCCCTTTCTGGAATAGATCAGCGTTACGATTTGCTTCGCACCAGCATTGCTGGATTCGAAGATTGAAAAATCAATCCAAATCACTATCACTTATGTGCAAAAAACTCGCTTACTTGATTTTAAGAATATTATTTGAAAGTTAAGAACAGAAAAAACATTGTTTGTATACCCTATTAAATATAGAGTTGCTGTTTGCACTGAGATTGCATTTCATTTTGGATTTACTCTGTTTTATAAGTAATCGAACTCTTCAGGTTGTTCTATGAGGGTTGAGTTTGATGATTAGGTTGAACTTGCAGCTCACTTAACACTATATGATTTGGCCAACTATACTAAGGTAAAGAAAAATATGGTTGAATCTACGTTAAAAGCTCACTGTTTTCTTCATCAACTTGGAAGATACATAAAAAACATGGAATCCTAAATGGTTGTAGGGCCACTGTGCCATACACTTGTCCTAATTTAAGAAAATTCTGTGGAATTCACCGCTCTCCGCTAGGTACACGCTACCTCCAAAAATCGCTAGATTCATCGTATGGAAGCGCCTATGATTGGCTAGCAGTAGGTTCTGTGTTATTGGCCCAAGGCAAGGCTACTCTTGTGCATTTTGACAATCGATATTGATCTCGTAACAGAACGAATTAATCATGACATTGATATTAACATTAACATGTTTTCACTTCGTAAAAAGAGCCCATGCATGCTTCTGTGCAATGAAAGGCCGAACAGAATTAGGTTTAAAAGCTAATTAGAAATTTCTAGTACGCAATATAGGTTCCTAAATGTGTATGGGATGACACGTCATATAGATCCTAACGTTTTGTTTTGTTTTGGTATCTTCCTTTGCAATCCTAATTTTTAATAGATGAAAATTTTCTAGCATATGCTCTGAAGACCGTACTTCAGGTCTATTATGAAAAGTTCAGTTACTGAAATTTAAAGCAATTTTCCGTATTTCATTTTTTCTTTTGTATACAACTCTCCCTCATGTTGTGAATTGAAATAGTTTTACCAGAAGTTTTCCTATGGCCAAACAAAGGAATTTTTGGTCTGTAGTAAAAGTTTACCTTTACTTGACTACAAGGATCGTTTCAGCACTATCATTTTTATTTTCTGTTCTGCTGTGTTTAAAAAATTTTAATGTTTGAAAACTTTTTCAATATTTCCCAGAGCGTTTTATGTTGCATAATTGCTATTTGTAAGATCTTTCTGTTTTTGGTCAATCATGACTATTCCTTCTCCATAATTTAGGTTCTCTAGGTTCGGGATACCTAACACTGAGACTCGCCATGCCTTGTATTTTTCAATAAACTATCATCTACTTGTTTTGGCTTCCCCCTTTTTTCTAATGAGGTATAATTCGGTGAACTTGGAAAAATTGTTCTTACTACACATCCAATTTTAGGATATATGGGAATACTTGGACAGAACTATAATAATTCAGAAACGATGTTCCCAGTGGTGTACGGGCCTTTTCCTTTTTTTCGATTTTTGCACCAATATCTAACTTCTATTAACAAAACCAGGAAGTACGCAATTGGATTTCTTTTACCGTGAGTCACGGGACGTTTGTTCAGAAATGATCCTTTCTAACGATTTTGTGCATTTACTCAAGGGGTACTACTTCTTGATAAATTTCAGTATGCTTTTTGTTGCTAAATTTTCTGACATACTACCTCCTTCCCGAAAGGATTGTCGCATTCTTGAGTACGGGTAATTCGTACCTGAAGGTATTCTTACTTTATCTATAATACTTGATAAAAACCACGGTAAGTTTGAATTATCCCTAATTATCAATGCGACAATCTTTTCGTGATGGAGGCAGTACACTGCATCAAAATTTAAACTCAGGTTCCACTTTGAGCGGAATTTCTAGAAGATTCATGGATATTCTCGAGACTACCTTTCTGGTTTTAGTTATTCCAATTTCGATGAATGCAAATCGATTACGTCTCTCTTTCTGTCTTAAAATTTCTCTGCAAAACTTGTAAATTTGTTATTTGATGAACATAATTATCCCGTAGAAAATGAAGCGATCGCAAAGCTTCTTTCTATATTTTGCAACATGATATCGTCCGTTCGTTAGTCATGATTTTTTCGAGCTAATTCATAGTTAAGTGTACCGATTTGCAAGACTGAAGGTAAAGGTGAAATAATAGCACTGGAATAATTTGATATGAGATGAATCATCGAACTGGAATCCTGTCAGTGAGACTTCATCACTCAAGCTCAGACCTCTTCAAAATTAAATTGTACTTAAATTATTGATTGTATTTATTGTACTTAATTGGTTCTCTGCTATACAGTACTGCATTATATTTACTAAGGCTTAGTAGGAAGCACAATTATTCTATTTGCTGAGCGCCATTATTGTTGGTTTCCATCTCAATGAGTCTCAAAAGTCACTTGGCAGATTTTGCTACATATTGATCCCTTTTACAGTTAAATTTAACCTCTCTCCTCGGAACGAAGGAAAAGTGCCTCAAATGTTTGAAATCCGGGGAAATAGGAAGAAAATCCGCGATGCATTCTTCGAACTGGAAGGTTCAGGGAGCAGCTTCTGGAAATGTAAATGCGGTGAGGGTCGAAAAGACTCAGAGCGAGGATATGACAATTTCATTTCTCATGTACGTATAGCGCATCCTGATGAGCAGCGAAACTTGCTTGTAGATTGCACGAACTCTGTAACGTCACAAAAGACATCTCAAGTTTCTCTTATGGTTTACAGTCAGGAAACTCCATCGATACACGGATGGCTATCGCTAGTTGTGCATGGCCTACAGCCGTTTAGTGTAGTGCAAAATCCTGTTTTTCGTCAATTTACACATCACCGACCCATTTGCAACAAAGCACTGATGAAATATTTGGATGGTTTGACTCGTAAGGTTTAGGAGAAAATATGGGCTCAGTTACCGTCGAAGTTTGCGATTGCATTTGATGATTGGTGTGCAGGGTCTACTCACTACGTTTGTCTATACAGTACTTTTGTTTGTGAGAAGTCTAATGAAGCATGCAAACACTTACTTGCGTTTTCGCAGTTCGAAAATGAAATCAGCCAAAGTGCCGACTCTCACATCGAATTTTTTGGATTCGTGTTGAGCGTGTTTAAGAAATCGTTTGATAATGTCGTTGCTATATGCGGCGACAACTGCGCAGTCAACAAATCTATCGCTACTAAGCTAGGAATTGGCTTTGTGGGATGTGGAAGCCATGGGTTTAATTTGTTTGTATGAACAATAATTGATCAGCGTACAGAAGTGATAGACTGTATTAGAAGACTAATGATGAAACTTGCCAATCCAATTCCAGCAGAAAAGGCAAGCCTACACACAACTCTGAAAGCGCAGGTAAGCAACATCTTTCGATGGTCATCAACCGCGCATATGCTGCGCAGATTTATGGACATCAAAGATATTCTACCTAAGCTATAAATTGAATAAATAGATCTTCTGATTCCTCCTCTGGCTGCTGTAAGAGAGATTCAAAATTTGCGTAACATCTTTGAGGAGCTAGATGCAGTCACAAAAGAGCTACAACGTAATGATTTAAATCTGGCTAACGTAAGAGCTTTGTTTGATACTGTATTAGAGGTATATCCCAGAGCTGACCGTTACCTAGCCAAGTCATCTTCTATTGTTCACTGCACTGATTTTGAAAATGCCATAGTGAAAGTTATTGATAATCAAGAGTTCACACTTTCACAAAGTGAGTCAAATTTAGTGCGTTGTTTTATAGTGGAACATGACTGTGACATTGTGGAATCTAATATGAATGACAAAGATCTCTCTCGTCGGAACGAGTGAGAAAGAAACGCCGCTTTCTACGTGACAGAAATACAAGATAGATGAACCTAGACTTCATACTTTCGACAACCAATATCTGTGAGAGACTTTTTCGGAAGCGGGATTTGCCTTGAGTGATAGACGCCAAGGAATACTCCCTTCCAATTTCGAGAAGCAAACGTTTCTTTAAGCAAATTCAAATTTATGGGGAATGGATGAAATACTCGCCATGAAAGTGGAAGATTGAATTGAACATTAGTTGCTAGCAATAAAGTAGAATCATTCATTCCAGTTACTTGGAATAATTGAACAATACTCTAATAATATCTCTTTTCGCCCAAATATTCTATTGTATTGGTTCTCTCATCTTCCATACTTTATTTTAGCATTGTGTATTGAATTAGAATGGCAAAATAAATACTGAATATTATTTTGAAAGCGTCTGCGCAAGCTACTGCGCGCCTTTGGACCGGACAGTCTAATCTCTGGTGCATATCCATTTGCTGGGCGAGCGCTGACGACACTGTACTGCGCCAGTTCCACCGTACAACTCAAGTCAAGTGTATTGGGCACAGGGGGACCGGAATTCAAGTCATACCGCTAGAGGTCAATCATGGACACAATGAGAAAGAAAATTTGTAAAAAAATCGGCATTTCCAAATAATCCTATTTTCCCTTCTCTCATAGGGATTCGACGATGCTTCTCGGTAGGCAATGATACTCAAGACGACTGCTGTGAACACCTCAATTGTTTAACCAGCTTTTTTTATTGCAGTATATATTGAGAGAGAACAACCACGAAAATGAAGGCAGGCCCCCCAAAAACACAAAAACATACCTAAAATGACTTGCAACTTCACCATTGAATTAGCGATTAGCATTAAGTACTTCATTAGAAAATTTTCCGATATTTAGTCATCAAGGAGTCGTGGAAAAGTATATTTTAATCAATTGGGGAGACAATGAATTTATGAGTATCAAAAAATTTTTTCGATGTGGACTTCTTTGGTTTTGGTTAATGCAGATTAGATTCTTCGATGGCCTAAAATTCCGCAGTGGTCGGCAACTATAATTTCGAGCTCAAAAGGTCATTCTACTACCATTTCACAGTGGCTCACTATCATGCATACCGTAGAAGACAGAATTTCTTTGGTCAAATTAACGAGAGAAAAAGTACGCAAGTAATTAGGGAGAAAAAATCGTTTTCCAAAGCGCTTTTTAGTCTACGAGAGTTCGATCTTCAATAATCCTCAATTGATTGCATGTATAATGCGATTCACGGCGGGTACACTACTGCTCACTGACTCATGTATTTGTCTTTAGAATTGAGACTTCTAAATGACGAACTGGCACTCTCTTCTGTTTCATGCAATGTGATTTAAGATGCAGCTGCTTATGTCGAACAGTCATATGTTGTTCTGTGATACATTAAAGTCGTATAAAACTGATCATGGTGCTTTCTGTATTTAAATTTTGTTTTTCACATTCTCATCTATTGCAAAACGACTTCTACTGAATGGTTACTGAGTGGAGCTGAATGAGGCGGGGACCCGCTGTGCTTGCAAGTCAGAGTCAGAAACTACTCGATCGATTTTCCCATTTTTGAGTTTCTTTATAAGAATTTTGTTTTCGCTCACAGTTTACTAGGTACAAATATGCTTAAAATGCCAACATTTTTGGTAATGCATCGATTAGAAGATGGAGAAGTAACACTCAGAATAAAGTGGTGCCCTATCGGTTCAAGAGCAATGCAGCAAAAAATATTGCTGTAATTCACGTTAGCAAATACTACAGATTATTACAATATATTAATCGGGTGCTCAATTGAAATCAAACCTCGCCAGATTTCGACTATGTACGTATTTTTCGAAGCAACATAAATTTCAATTCATTAGCCAGCTTTATGCGCTTTAGTGAAAGAATTCTTTTACGTTCTTCCATAAAAGGGCTGATAGTAATGCATAGTGAAATAATATAATATTCAAATAAAACCGGTTTTAGAATTTAATCAACTTCCATTTTTCTCATCGAAGAAGAAAAACAATTGAGAACGATAAAGCTAGAAATTTCTAGAAGAAAACGTCTTCGGGACGCGTGTCTCGGTCAATTTCTCTATTTTATTCGAAAGAATTCGATTCAAATTATATAAACAGTATATTTCTTAATTATTTTACGTTTTCCTACCATCACGATTCTACATAGTCTCGATATAAAGCAGAAAGTAGACGAAAACCTGCTTTCACCAGAAAAGTATATTGTGTAGAATCAGGAGTCCCAGTTCATACCTCTTTCAACAGTCTTGTGAAGTGTTGTTCCCCGAGAAATCAACTTACATGCCTCAGTAACCCCACTTTTCATATTGTCACTGGCATCTAGTAAACCATGCACAGTGTACTGAGAGACAGTTTTCATGATCAAACACTTAGGAGCAAAAACTCACTGTAGATAGATGGCAATCCAGTTCATAGAATGAAAACGCAGTATACTCAATTATTTGTTAATAATAAAGAAAACAAGGCTTCGACAAAAATACGACGCATATTGCGATAAAATAGTTCGAGCGTAGGGCTGGTCATCCTGGCATACATTGCAAGCAATAATAAATTTCTAATTGCCACATGAAATTGATTCCATTTGCATATTCTGCGCAATTATAAATATTCAACAATTGGGATCTCTTCATCACAGCTAAATAATATGACTATAAAAGACGCATTAATATGTAGAAAAAAAATGAAACCAATGTGCTTACTGCATAACTCAATTTCACTTTTCCTGTTAATATTTTCATGTCCATGCGTACTCGAAGAGTACATTAATATCCTGGTATAAATTATTGACTTAAATTTACCGAGTTTGTGTATAATAACTTACGAAATTCAAGTCTTTCCGCAAAAACGTGAACTTTATTGGTTGTAGAATAATCGTTATTTAAATAATTAAATTTTGCTACGCAAGCATTGATCAACTGATAAATGACTGCCTAACTTTTCTTACTTAAATTCTAAATGGACTCTAATTTCGGCGCAAAAAAGATTTTTTTGTAAGACTCGTCTAATTTAGAATTTTCGTTTCCCTTCATCAACTGATTAAACTAATAGATTTGCCTATTCTTGATTCAAAGGTTTTTGATGAAGTAATTCTACTGCAAATCGTGCTCTCATTTTTTAGCTAAAAATGATAAAGCTGGTGGAATTACATTTTTAAAATGTAGAAAGAGGCATATGCCCACACCAATAAATGTGCAACACGATGAAACGATTAAATTCGTTTTTTCATATTCAATTCATGGCTTTCATTCACCCTGATTTTGCAGAATCAAATGTTTCCTTTTATGAAATCCGCTGCGTCAGCGAGCTAGAAACACTAAATAAGCTTGCAGCTTACTGTAGATAATCGTAACACTTGAAAAAATGATCTAGAGGCTGATTTCTCTAATATTTCAAAATCATCGGAATCGAAAGAAAACGTAAAGTTTAGAAACGTAAAATTTTTGGCCTTCGGCTAGACGGCACTCGGCGCTTTATCTTGAAAATCAAAAACAGATCTCACATCATGAAAACAGAGCTTTTTAGATCAGATTATTGATTTCCCGTTATTTGGAGAGAGCGCATTGAAACTCTTTGCACAAACTGAATGCTCATACTTGTGCTGTGAATCGGCATATTCCAAATGTCATTCCCACGCGCTCTTCTACCCACAAACCAGATTTGTTCGAAAATGTAACTGTTTTTCGAGATTGTCGGATATCACTTAAAAATAATCTTTATCTTTGTACTGCGATGTTAGGATAATTTTATCAGATACATTTCTGAATATTCAGATAAATTATTTATGTCATGTGACTTTGATCAGACGCCATTCTTTGACGAAAAAATGTGAAATTCAGGTTTAGAATAAAATTTTCAGAGTAGCTTTACCAAAAACAGCTACCAATAAAATTATAGGACACGAAATCTGCAAAATCTGCTCTTCAGTGCAGTGGAAAGGTTCTGACATTTTACTTTAAGCAGTTAGTAATCCATTTATCCAAGACAGTTAGAGTTGAATCGATAGGTGGGTGTGCAAATGGGGAATCTAACTCAAACAGTTTGGACCAAGCTACGCTTATCTCATATCTCACGTGAAATCCGAACTCGCTGAAGACTACCACAATCTGTTAATGACCCTTGAGTCCAGCAATGATGCAGGAAGAGTACGTACAATGGGGTCATTCGTATAGAAGAAAAAATAGAGGAAAATTGTATTCCTTGGTGGATTTCTGTTGTGTGGCTTTAAACATTTTCAAATTTTGACAACGAACAAATCATCCGAAACATGAAATACAATTCGATTTCTAGGAGAACTTGACCATGCATCTGAATTTTATCATCAAAAGAGTAGAAGAAAAGATAGAGAAAATTCTTTTAAAATATTTGCGATTTTGTTTGACTGCTGGACAAGAGGAGACGCGTACTCTATGGTTTAGATTACCAATGTTTCACTTCTCTTGTTTCGAACGTCAGTCCAGTCAGGAAGTCAGACATTAGTTAATAAAGGAAATTGTTGAAGTATGTTGAAATCTACGAAATTAGACAATGTAACAAAGAATTTACGGTCCCAATCATGCACAATTGCTGATAACCGATTATTAGTCAATGTAGTTGTGGAGACATTTCCGATTATTTACAGCCGAATTGCTGAAACATTTAGACTTGTACAAATAATAGCTGTTTAAGAGTGGAGCACAATAATAGAATATGGTAACAACATAGAGCTTACAGCTTCCGAACCCAAAGCTGTATCGAGTCTCGAACGAGACAACTGGCCAAAGGTCAGAAACGGGAATGGCGGGACGGGACAAAACAGGCGACTTAGCAAGCGTTAAAACAGGACGTCGCCGATTCTGATCCCGAGGCGAGGAGTATGATAGCGAAGTAGTTTCTCCTGTACTAGCCAACAGAGTGGGTCGAGCGTGTCGTATACGATTCCCGTCCACACCGATGGATGCAGCCCAGCTGCGTCTGAAAAACAAGTCTGGAGTCGAAAAGTGCGTTTTTTGTACTTCCAGCGCCGTCGGTGACTTAATTTAATCACGTTCGGTGATCTGCTTGCAGAGCTAATCAAAACTAACCGAGAAATAATATAAACAAAGAAACAGAGCCCTAATGCTGTCCATTGCGATAGCGACCTTCATTACAGTTCACGCTCTACTACGAATGCATTGATACTCGATTTTTGCTCGAGACAGCAGATGCATGTGAACGAATAATCTCGGCAATTCGACATATTCAGAAAGGCAGTAAAAGTCTAATTAACCCGTACTGCACGGAATTACGGAGTTTCAGGTATACGATATATATTACTTAAGGGAACTTACAAATATCATGAGCACTCCTTCTGCTCGGAGCTAAATGGCCAATTTTATAAATGGGGCTCTAATTAATACTGTTTCTCAATCACGTCAGAATATTGCTTCAATATTAAGTTTCGAGTCGACTTCTTTAAAATTTGAGAAAAAAATGCAGTAGATTAAACTTAATCAGGTCATTGAACTCTCTTTCTCTCGTTCATCTTTGTCTTTGTCCTGCAGTTCTTGCGGCAATTAATTGAAGATTCAGAATAACGGCATCTTGAAAAGTCGAGAGGAACTCACTGACGACGTTCCTCAGGAGTTGTAACCTAATTTTTGCCACTTTCCGTGAAAGCGAAGCTGCGAAAGAAAGCTTAGGCAATTTTCAGTGCAAAGCACTGCAAAGAACAGTGTTGTGAAGAATCTAGTCAGGTCAAAATACAGGGAACACAACTGAAGAATTTGTTCATTCTGTGATCAAAAAGAGGAAAGGCAACAGCAGAAGGCCATGTATAAGTAAAAATTAATTGCATGAGAAGATATTTAGTATGCCGCGCAGTTTCCAACAAACTTATCTGGCTATTATGATGCAAACGGCATACCAGCCCACGCTCTATGTGATAAATTGAATCGTAGAAGCATTAGAAGCGAAAGAAATTGGCATAAAGCACTACTTATTGGAAAGAATAAGGTACAGTGCATAAAAAGTGTGTGTCAATTTTGTTGTCTGTACACCTTTGTATGTATAAGAGATAAATATTTCAAACTGCGTCCAATAAATTATGAATAGCATTCTGTATTAGAAGTGAGAAATTTATAATTCTACAAGATCAATGTTATATGATACACTGCCATAATGTTAAGAAGGTACATTAGACGACGGCGGTTCCTGCCATCTGGTGAATTACGTGGCTGTCGATACTATCCCCTCCCGGCCATCAGTTGACCTGTCTCGTATTTTTGTGTCTGGATACTTACTTAGACTTGTTTCACATAGATCGTTTCTTTGATTACATTTCAATTCTGCTAGAACATTCGATTCTCTATATGAGTTTACCGTTTCAGTTAGTAAAATTCGGCCTTATCGTTTTCTTTCTCACAACTAACTTCCTCACTAAGCTCACTTTCACTCCTTGACATCGCGAAATTACTGTTGCTCATATTGAACTTACCTGCGCACTGCAAAAATACAGTTATTCTAAGCCTCATTTTTCGTTGAAAATATGATAGTCTGAAGAACTCGTGGACCAATTTGATACTGTACCGTCAATGCTTAGCCATTATCTGAGCACGTCAATTAGTTATGATTGCGTTTTGTGCAGATTTCTGAAGTCAAAAAGGACCGCATTTAAAGGGACTATAGCTCTATTGAATGAATTACTGATGACTAACTGTCTCGAAAGTCAGCGTCAGGGCTATCTGAACGAAACAATCCTTTCATTATGTAAAATTACGCAATTCAGCTCAATTAGATCATGACTAAGAGTTTGTCCAGATCCAATAATTGAATTTTTCTTGCTTTCCAGAACAAGAAGCAAGCTTTCACGAGAATAAAATCTAAGAATGCCAGTAATAGATATGCCGCATAGCTGTTTTCGGCAAGATTAGCTTAACGTCACAAAGTCTCGAATTATAGAGGATGTAAATATGTAGATGTACTGGGCAGTGCAGATTACTTCTACATATTTTTCATCAAGTAGTACTAGAAAAAAGCATAGTATGAAATGATACTCGATGTGCCAAGGTAAATTTTATTGCTCATTTTACGTGTACCTATTCTATGTGATATTTGAAAAACCATTAGGCTCAATTTTGAATCAAAATATCAGTTTCCTTTTTGTATTGAAACTATATTCTAATGTAGCCTAGATTCTATATTATACGAATCTTAAATTCTTGTTCTTTTGGTTAAAATTGCATGGTGCTTTGCATTTCGTTTCAGCAAAAGTTCTATCCTCTATTTCTTCTGAAACAAAGAAAGAAGAATATATAAAATTATCTATCCCGACTCTTCTCTGTGTTGCTTTCTTTTCCTTCCAATGAATTCTTAATTTTCTGCTCTCTCAGGCACAAATTAAGACTGAAAACTCGTAAACTACTGTACAATGACGCTTTTTAATTTGAATATATTTGTTCCCTCATTCCTAAACAGTTAAGCTCTAACACTGCAAACGAAAAGTAGAGTAAACTGCTTTATTTCTTACCGATATTTCCCTATGAATGGAGTTGATTCTAGCAATGGACAGGTTCTTCCGTTGATGTACTATTTCTTTCCATTTCAATTTCAGAACAATTTGAGATGGAAAGAACTCTGAAAGCATTTGGCCCGAAGGATCGATCGGGATGCTTGCAACATGTTCGATCAGACCACAAATAAATGTTTATTTTTAGAACAGCTATCAGCATATCTACACGCTCTGTTTCGACCAGCCGCGTGCATTCCTCAGCGCGCACGCCGATGCCATGATTCACACACACCACGACCGTGATGTCTATTTAGCCGGGCTGTTACGTCGGTTAAGTGCCTGTGAATTCCTATGAAGGGCGGATTTCATGCTACTGTTGTTAACTCGAGCCGTGACGAGAATAAAGAACGCGTCAACAGTAGCACTGCGCAATTGCACCACCGAGTACCCCACGCAAATGGAACAGTACGAATGGATGCTGCCACTCGATTTCTTCAGACCGCCACTACTTCATGGCGCCTCGTTGTGGGTGGTTGACACCGAAATTGCGGCAAAACTCAATAAGATCGCGAAATCCGCATCCACCTCCCCCACCACTGACCCACCGCTCGTCATCCTAGCCGTAGAGGCTGACAAAAGACAAGACATGGGCAATTCAAACCTGGTTGTTAAGAAGCGCAGATGGTTGTTGGCTCGGTGGAAGCGGGCATGCTGCGGCTGTGGGTGCACTGGATGCAAACGTGGTTCATGCGTTCCAAGCTCCTATAGAGGATAAGTGAAAAGAATCACAAAATATCTCGACGCGCACATCAGATTGGATAGTGCCACCAGAAACACGTTCTCGGCTCGGTTCCAACATGCCACCGTGATGAGGCCGCTTGGAAGTACTGACCCAAATAACATGAATACCAATGACGATCTAGTTCGTCAACAACAACACTGACGAGTTGTGTTTGGTGTTGATGATGAGCCTATGATGCTATTCGACCGCCGATATTACGGGGCGGTCACGAAAAAGCAGTGAATTCAAAACGCGAACTGACAAAGCGTGCGTTGATCCGGTGGCAGCCGTAGAAATGTGTGACATTACGACGGTTTAGGCTGGAAAGTCGATGGCGAAGTTGGCGAGAAATGTGGAATGAGCGATTATCGCGTATAATGGGGCGGTCCAACCCAACTTAACGGTAGTGGGAGCGCGTGCCGGAAATGTGGAGAATCATTACACAAATTGTTAAGCGAGGGAAGGAAAATGCGGATGCGTAGATGCAGAGCTTCATGGTGAGACAGTTGACAGCGGCGATGGCCAAGAACGCGGCGGGAAAGACGATGAGGCGATAGATGAACGCTGGTGCAGCGGAGGTGCACATGCTACGGCTGTGTATACCTTGCGTGCAGACGTGATGTATGCTTTGCAAGCTGCCATAGAGGATAAATTTGTGAAACGAGCCGCAAAATATCTAGACTCTCACGCCAGATTTATAAGTGTCACCAGAAGCACGTTCTTGGCCCGGGTCCATGCGCCGAGTGTAAGTAATGACCCAAACAACAGCAATAGCAATCACAGTTTTTTTCTGGGCGACAATTTGGTTAATCAAGATTAATGACGTGCCGCGTTTGGTGTTGATGATGAGGATGTGCCGAGATTCGACGGTGTGCGTTAAGAGACTGTCGCAATAAGTCTGGCGGATGTGCTCTCCATTGCCGAACAATTTACCGAGGTGTTGGATTTATATTGAAGTGCGTAAGTTTTCATTTCACTGACACGTAACACGTTCGAGGTAGGGGACGGTACTAGAATCTAGTTTGCTATGTAGTCTCTTCTCTCTTTTGTAGCATGGGCCGATCCCTGATAGTTCGAGTTTCAGACTTTTCGGAAGTCTTTCTAATGGACTCTGAAATGAGGGCACTTTGTTCAAAGAATGCTATATACTTTCGGTTCGATCGTAATCAACTGCTATAGGACTTCTCAGTCAATCAGTCATCTCATCCAATGAGTAGCAAGCTGTACTACTGTAGCACTAACAGCCCTACATGCGTTGATAATCATGCTCTAACGATTGACCAGTGGTCTGCATATCTGCAGCACACATCAGAATTTCTGTACAGCACAAGATTGCTGAAGAAATAAAACAAATGCTTCTCACGAACACGTGGCTTGTTTTTACTCAAACCACCATCAACTTCTCTGTTTCCGTTGCATACACAACGTGAAGCAGGAAACATGTATCAAACTCTCTGGAAAATGTTGGTCGATGGTATGGCGCAGTCCCCAACACTGCCATGAACAATCTTGAAAAATTGTCAAGCACACAAGTGTTGCTACGATCGAAGATCGACAGAGGTAAGATGAGTCTAGGAATTTTCATGTCAGAAACGATCGCAGTTCAAATATTTATTAGTTACGATAGGCCTATCATCTCAAGTTCGATCTTACTCTCAATTACCACAATCCGCCGTTTCTCGATAATATTCCTCCGTGTGCT
>JAAUYH010025074.1_pt1 | contig 17324 bp, 11 predicted proteins | sample 7278061 | NCBI WGS metagenome assembly JAAUYH01 (sample SAMN14350203, study PRJNA611818) | marine sediment metagenome | isolation source: surface marine sediment (0.6m) | place: French Polynesia: Moorea | collected 2018-08 | reverse complement strand
TCTCCAGGGCCGGTTCATATTCGCCCATCATTGCGTGGGCGAACAGTCGCAAATACTCCACCGAGGGCGCGGGAGGCGGATCTGCCGGGAGCGCCTCAATGAAATCAATGACCTTCTGCCAGTCCCGGTTGGATGTGACGATGGATTCGCAGTTTCTCAGATAGCTGTCATCGGCGCCTGACACCGCGTCATCCCAATCGTCCTCAATCACCAGCAGAAGCGGGCCAAGGAACTGGTTATGGACGCTGTTGGCACCGAACTTGTCCTTCAATTCGGTGACCAGTTTCTCGTACCTGTCGACTTCGCCCAGCGGAATGTACAGCCTGGCCAGGCGGTGTTTGTACCACGGGTTTTCGGGGTCGCGGTCGGTTGCAAGCTGGAACCACCTGGCGGCCTCGGCCAGTCGAAAATTGTTCCAGTGAATCTGTCCGATCGCACGATAGGCATCAGCGAAGCCAGGTTCCCTGTCCAGCAGTTCATTCAACTGGTCAAGTGCCTCGTCCTCGCGACCCAGGATTCGCAGCGTCTGGCCGATGTTGAGTTGAACCGCAAGGGAAATCGGGTCCAGTTGTGCCGCCTTGTACAGCAAAGCCAGTTTCTTTTCGCCATCCAGCCTTGCGTCGATCAACCCTGCATACCAGTGGTAGGTCTGGGCGTAATTCGGATTCAATTCGATGGCCTTGAGATAGGCCGATTCCGCCTTATCCACCTCGAGGATTTCGTCGTAATAGCTGGCCAGGGAGGTGTAGGCCTCGCCCAGCTCATCATCGAGCTGCAATGCTTTTTCCGCAGCCTGCCTGTGTTTTTCTCTAAGCTTGGTGCGATTTCCCACCGGGCTCAGGTGGATGGCGTCTGCAACTCCCACCCACCCCAGGGCAAATTCCGGGTCGATCTCAACGGCCATTTCGAACTGGCGCTGTGCCTCTTTATTGTCCGCTGCATTTCCGGTGGCCATCAGTTGGCGCCCCTTAAGGAAATGTTCGTACGCGTCGATGCTGGCAGTGGGCAGATCAAAAACGCGGGACTGTTCCCTGGGGGACAGGGTGGCCTGGAGCGATTGAGCAATGCTGGATGATATTTCGCTCTGCATGGCAAACAGGTTTTCCGCGGTTATCTCACGATCGTAAATTTCCGCCCAGAGGTGTTCGTCCGTAGCGGCATTGATCAGCTGGATGTTGACTCGCACCTGGTTGCCTGATCGCTGAACGCCACCTTCCACGATGGCCGCCACGCCCAGCTCGCGGGCGATATCGGGAATCGACATCCGCGTATTTTCGTAGCGCATCACCGAGGTCCGGGAGATGACCTTTAATGCCGAAATCTGCGACAGGCGTGACAGCAGTTCATCGTGCATGCCGTCAGTGAAGTACTCATCCTCTATCAGCGCGCTGCGATTGGCGAAGGGCAGAACCGCCACTGATTTGTCGTCTATGGTGTCCAGTAAACCTGGTTCAGCGACCTGCTCGGCATTAGCGGGGGTCAGGTCTTCTGATGCATCACGCGCGGCGCCCAGGATGAATCGATCGATAGCGATAAAGGCCACCACCAGCGTCAGCAGACCAATGACGGCTCGTTCGAAAGTTTTGCCGTGGGATGGTCCGGAGGGGTCGGACCTGCCGGAGACGGAAACGCTGGAGTCAGCTTCGCCGGCAGGAGCATCGATTGTGACGGCCACATCGAAGATGTAACCCCGACGAGGCACGGTCCGGATCATGTCCCGCGACACGTCATCCAGTGTCTTGCGGACTTCGGCCAGGCACTGGGTCAGGGATTCATCAGAAACGACGGCGCTCGGCCAGACGGCTTCCTGCAGCTGCTGGCGTGTCACCAGCACGCCGGAGTGCCTGACCAGATAACACAGAGCTTCAAAGGTCTTGGGGCGAAGGGGGACGTCCTGACCGTGTTTCAGCAGCGTTCCGCGGTCAATATCCAGTATGAATTGACCGAAAAAATACCGCTGACCGGAATCGTTGACCCTGTTCTCGCCGTTGCCGGGCGCCATCTAACCCTCTGAACACTCTGCGATTTTAGGTTTTATTGATAACACTCTAACAGTTTCTTCAGTACTTCACCCGCCATGCCGGGTAGCTTGAGGGCCACTCGCCGGCGATGACATTCTGAACTGGCCATCGACGAGGCGGGGAGGGGCTCCCGGACACGGCACTGCACGCCGGCCGGGGGACTGGTTGAGAACGATCCTCCAAGGGAGAATGTCATGAACAAACTCACTCGCTATGCATCCGTTTTTGGACTCATTTTCGCCGTCGGAATGACCGGCCCAGTCTGGGCGGATGATGATGACGACAGTGATTCAGACGGGCAGCGCTGGTCCGGTCTGGGGGGGCAGACCTTTGCCATAGAGGGTGAATACCTCTATGACCCGTTCGGTATCGGTGCACCGTTCGTCAACTGCTACACCTTCAACGAAGATATGACGCCCGAAGATGCCCTGGTCTCCGGGGTCTGGGACGACCCGCTGTTTCCCGTTCTGGGCACCTGGGTCCAGCACACCGACCACGGCAAAGTCATCTACACGGCAACTGCAGATACCGGGGATGGTCTGACGCTGGTTCAGAACGGCACGGTGAAAGGCAAGCGCAGGGCGCGCCTGAAAGCCTACAGCATCGTGTCACTGGCGCCATTTGGCATCATCGCAGAAATCCTCTCAACCGGCCGCGCCGTGGACGAATGCCCGTATGACCTGTAGCGTCCATTTGGCTACCTGGCAGAACGGCCGCCCGCTGGCGGCCGTTCTGTATCTACGGGAACAACTCGCGGTGGTAGCCAAACTGGCGACAGTAAGGGGTGTCATAAAGTTTGGATAATGCTCGCGGGTCAGGTTTGAATTCGCGAGCGAAGTCGGCGATATCGAAAGGCAGGTCCTTTTCCGTAGTGGGATTGGTGACCTCCAGCGCCAGCTCGTCCAGTCTGAGAAAGCTCTGAAGTTCAACAAGTGACTGTTGCAGATCTTCGTATCGAATCAGCAGGACCTTGGCATACTCATTTTCAAAGCACGCGGTCCCGCCGGTAAGCGGCGCCTGATAGATATCGATGCCCAGCGCTGGTTCAAAAAAGACGTCGAACCAGACTGTGGGCAATCGGAGTTTCATCATCTGTTCGGCCAGGAAGTGTACGGTCACCCCGCGATAAGACGATGTGACAGCCGCTTCGGCAAAGCCGCCGTCGTCAAGGGCGAGATTGATGCTGCCCATATTCTCAAAAAGTGCGTGGTGAAATACCTCTGTTGCTTGTTGCATATTCCCGGGGTCCCGGCCGTAAACCCGCAGGTACCAGTCCTGGATACACGGACCGTAAAGATCGAAATTCTCCGCCAGGTGCCCCCAGTACCAGTTCAGCGGGTCCCTCGCCAGGGTGACAACCCTCAGTTTTTCTCCGTCGCGTACATGGTGCTTCTGGTACCAAAGGAGCTTGCGTGTGTTGTGCAGATTCTGCATCCACTCCTGGGCGCCACGGAATGCAACGTCGTCTTCCAACTCGACATTGAGCAGCGAATTTTCCAGTGACCCGATAAGCGTTTCCTTGCCCAGCCAGTGGGTTTGAATGGCATTGACGCCTCGCTGGCACAGCGCGCGGGTGATGGCCGAGGAGCCGACCTTGCCCATCTGGAAAATGAAAACGTCCATGGGCACGACGGTCGATGCTACCGACTGGCGTCTAGAAAGTCCGCCAGGTCGTCGCGGAACTTCACCAGCGACGGCGGGTGCACGTACATCATGTGGCCGGCCTGGTAGTAGGCGATGGAGACGTTCTCCCGCAGACTGTCCGGCAGCGGCATCTGGTCAATGAAGTATTCCGAGGCCCGGTAGGGTGTGGCCAGGTCGAAGTAGCCCTGCTGCACCAGTACCTTCATGTCGGGATTGCGGGTCATGGCGAAAGCCAGGTCGACGCCGGTGTCCGCGGCGGTCTTGTAGCCGGTCAGCGGACTCTTGTGGGTGCGATCCCACTCTCGCCACAGACCGCCGGAGACCACATAGGGACGGTCAATGTCCACGCCCAGGTCGCGACGGTAATAGTCATTGAATGTCGCCACGAAGCCCGGCCCGACGGCGCTCATGTAGGGGTCGAAAGGCATGCTTTCGGCCAGGGCGTTGGTAGTGTAGCCGAAGAAGCGGGAATCGATGCGACCGGCAAGCTGACCGCGATCGCGCAGCAGCTCCTGCACAAACTGGCCTTCCCGAACCCGGAAGTTGGCCCGCAGCCAGAATTCCGGCGTGGTTCCGGTATATGCAGCCAGCCGGGCGGCAACCCGCTGGCGCTCGGCCGGCTCGGCCCGGGCGCCCCTGACCATGACAGTCAGATAGTCACTGATGGCAAATTCATCCACTTCCGCCAGGAAGGCCAGGAAATCATCCGGCTTGTCCGCCAGGGCATCATGGAAATAGGCCGTGGCTGCATAGGTGGACAGCGTCATGGGGTAGCCCATGACCAGGTTGGCCACGCCGACCCCGCCGCCACCGGCCGAATCCATGTAGGGCGACACCAGGATCACGCCGTTGAGGCCGATATTGTGCCGGGTCAGCAGATCGTAGCTGACCCCACCGGCCCGCATTCCTCCGTAGCTCTCGCCCAGGATGTATTTGGGCGAGGACCAGCGGTTGTTGTCGGTGATAAAACGGGCAATGAAATCGGACACGGACTTGATATCATTGTCCACGCCCCAGAAGTCCTTGCCCTCGGCCTCGCCGACGGGCCGCGAATATCCGGTGCCCACCGGATCGACCATGACCAGGTCGACCTTGTCGATGATGCTGTACTCGTTGTCCTTACGCCGGAAGGGACCCTTGCCGTTGACCTCCAGGTCTTCAACGATCGTGATCTGGGGGCCCAGCACGCCCATGTGCAGCCAGATGGAAGCGGAGCCCGGTCCGCCGTTCCAGGCAAACATCAGCGGCCTCTCGCTGGGATTGGCGCCATCCCGGACATAGGACGTGTAACCGAATTCGGCAACGGGTTTTCCGTCCTTGTTGCGCATGATCAGCGTGCCGGCCGTGGCGGTGTACCGCACACGCTCGCCGGCGACGCGGATTTCGTGTTCGGTTACAAATGTCTGTGGCTCAACCGGGGGCGAGCTCTCGACCGTCTTCTCGGGTGGCGCTTCGGCGAGCAGGGTCAGTGGAAGCAGCAGCAGTCCCGCTGCCAATAGTGAATTCGGAATCTTCAATGCCCACTCCCGGCCTTTGGTTTGAGAGGAAAGGCAGTATACATGCCGTCATTTTGCGGCCCGCGAGGATTCGCGTGTGGTCTCAGGTTGATCGATGTTCCGAATCTGGCAACATCAGGAAAATTGCTCCGGATTTAATGCGCACGAATGAGTACCCCGCTTGCATACCTTGTTACTTCCGTTGGTATTACCGTCCTTGTATCCCTGCTTGGGGGGTGGCTTGTGAGGCGGGCTTGGCGAAACGAGGAAAGCCGCATCCATCAGCCGGTCTACCGGGAGTTGCCCTGGACCTGCAGGATGCCCATGATTCTTGGCGTTCTCGCCTTCCCGGCCACAATCGTGTCAGCGGCTCTCGCCGTCTACTTCAAGGACAGCGTTCTGGCAGGCAGTCTCTTCGCAATATGGGCCATTCTGCCGCCGCTGTGGTTCGCATTCGAGTACTTCCATGTGTATCGCCTTTATGGGGACCCGGATTTGTTTGACGAGTTCAAGCATGGCCAACACGTCACCGCCACCATCTGGCTTGGGCTGGCTGCGTTTCTTGGCGCCCTCGCCAACAGTCTCCATCAATGCCCCTGACGGGCGTACCCGCCGCCTGGCTAGCGCGTCTCGGTGTAGGCGACCCGCACACTCCAGTCTTTTGCAAGAGAGTCGGAAAGGTCGAGGTAGCTGGTCAGATAGTAAAGCCGGTCTGTTTCGGGACCCGTCGTCTCGAAGCGGTCTCTCAGGTAGTAAGGCGGGATCGCCTGATACAGCAGATTCACCTCAACCTTGCTGAGCTTGCCGGCGTGTGAAGGAATCCGGTATTCGAAACTGCGTGAACCGGGTGTTGCCACCGGCAGCGGCTCGCCGCCCAGCTGGTGCAGTTGCGTCGCGTCGGCATACTGACCGTCCGGCGACCACCCCGTTGGCAGCAGCCGATTGTCTTTGACCTCTCTGGCCAGCCCCAGGAAACTGGTTGTCAGCTGCTGCTCGTCGTTGATATGCCGGGTTTCGAAAATCTGAACCTGATCTTCGCTCGTGATCGTCGTGTAGTCGGGCTGCAGCTCGCGCCAGTCCATGGTGAACTCGGACGCGAGTGGCTTACCGTCGCTACCCAGAATGACACCGGCCGCATTCGTGCTCCCTGAACTCCACAGGACGTCGCCGTCGTGGGAGATCGCATTGACCTGCAGGAATGCCCTTCTGAACCCAACGCCGGACGGGAACTTGTGGCCGGTGAGGTTTTCCAGGTCCACTTCCAAAAGCCAGTTTTCGTCGTTCTTTTCCGTTATGCGGGCGGCCAGCGAAACCGTCCGCGCCGCCATCGCCTCCATTTCCATCTCGGTGAGACGCAGGCGGTGCACTGTACTGCCGGGCGTCTGCCCGAACTGATCCGGCGTCCCCGGATCAATGGTTGTGACGCCGAGGTCCATGGGGAACTGCTGGAACATCCGGTTCGCGAAGATGTTCAGCCCCACCAGCGTGTGTCGCCGGTAGCCTTTCTTGGGCAACGGTGTAATCAGATCATCTGCCGCACGATTAGCCACTTTCGGAAAATATTTGTCCTCGACATTGGCGAGGACAGCAGTCAATTCCTCTTCGTCCAGGAAATTGCCCGGCATGTGACAATCCTGACAGGTTTCACCGTTATCGGGATCGCTGTAGTTGCTGTTCAGCCATTCCAGATAGGTGGTCTGCTCATGAATGGTCGGCGCGTCGTCGGCAGGCGGCGAACTGGCCCCGCGCGGCAGCACGGGCAGTTTCACGGTATGACACGATCCGCACAGGCCGGCATCCTTAATCTGTTCGCCATACTTCGGTTCGATGCCGAGCGCCTGTTGCATGTAGTAGGGCTTGACGTCTTCCGTTGCATAAGGCCCGAACATCGTGCCGGGCTCGGGGTTGGTTTTGAATCGGCCGGTAAAGGTGTCGGGTTCGCCGAGTCCGTCGGGCATGATCTGGTGGCAAACCGTGCAGGTGACACCGTCGCGACCGAGGGAACCATACTCGGCGCTGGCATTTCTGTGCTTGCCGGTGGGCGGCACGTACATGTCGTCGGCCGTGAAATAAACGGAATCGCCGTTGTCGATGTGGAATTGACGCTGTCCCGCCACCTGATGGCAGCTGAGGCACAGATTGGACGTGTAGTCCTTGATGTCCGGCCGCAGCGCCTGCTCGGATTCGAGCTGCGCAAGAAAAATCGGGTCCCGCCCCGCCAGACCCATCATGGACGAGCTCCATTCGCCGAAGATCGAGATGTTGTAATTGACGCGTTTCGAGTCGGGGTCGTTCCAGTCTTCGTGAGCCTTCACCAGCATCGCGGGCCGGCGTGGCCCAAGTAAGAGGCTCGCGTCATGGCAGCCACGGCAATTGCTGCTGGTGATGAAGGACTTGAGGTCGTCTGGATCGGCGACCGTGTGATCGGCCACCATGTCCCACGGCAGACGTGGCAGTTTGCCCGCATCTACCTGGCGCCGGTCGAAAGTCTCCAGTATGGCGGGATTCGGCTGCGACAGGCGTTGACTGACGGGGGGCGACATGGACTCCTGAACGTAGTCCGCAAAGAGCTTCTCCAGTTCGCCGGGAATGTCGCCGAGGTGAGTCGCCACATCTTTGATCAGGCTTTCGTGGCGGCTTGCCCGGTGCTCGTGGGTATCGTCGATGACATTGGATGTGTCTTTATCGTCCATGTGGAGGCTGAACATGGACGGTTGACCGCCGTGGCCGCCGAGTGGCGCAGCGGTCAGGTATTCCAGATCCATTGGATCGTAGGTTTCGTACTGATTGACTTCCTTGCCTTCCAGGTTGCCGATGAATGAGTAGGTGCTCTGATTGTTGTCGGCGCCGGAATGGCAGGTCAGGCAATAGGACATGCCGTAGGAGGCCAGCAGCACGGGCTTTTTGTAGGACGGCGTGCCTGGAAAGAAGAACAGATACCAGAGCCAGCCGTCCTTGGTCGCCTTACTGTCCCGGATCATCACCGCCCATCCGGTCACCTTGGAGCCGCCGTAGGACGTGTTCTTGGGATCCGATGGATACATTTGTTTGACGATCATCGACCCGTCCGGAATCTCGCCCCTGCGGTCGTTGCGGAGCCAGTCAACCACGTCATTAGAGTAGTACACGCGGGCACGCTGATGGGTGTTGTCGTATTGGCCGATTTTGGCGATGTAGGGCCCGGTGGGACGAATATCCATGCTGCGGACGTCCACGTCATGAACCCAGCCGGTGTGGAGGCCGAGGTACAAAAACGCGGTGATCTCGACCTGTTGCTCCGGGCTTACGACCTGGAGGTTTTTGTCTTCGTCCCAGAAGCCGATCAGGCGCAGCAGCGTGTCCTTGGCAAGCTCCGATTCCGTCGTTTTTACGTTCGGGTAATTCTCCAGCGTGCTCTTGCCGCCGTACTGTTTGGAACATCCGGCCATGGAAATCGACAAGCTGATGCAGAGCGCGCAGCCGATTACTCGTAGTGCGGTAACGATCATGGTGTCCCCCCTTGACCAGCCCGGACGATTAGCCGTGCCTTACGGTTTTGCTTAGACTACGATCGAGGTCCTGTTCTTTCAACCTAAAGAAGTGCACATCATGTCCGACACCCATCCGGTCGTAGACCAGCTTAAGGATTTGCTCGAATCCCGAAAGGACTTGAAAGCAGCACTGGAGGCGTCGATCAAGAAAGCGGATCTGCCACAGTATTTTTCCGATCTGACTTCATTCTACGAATTTGTCGGGAAGACCGTCGTGCAGATTCCTGAGAACTCAACCGACATGATGCAGATGGACGTCGCGTTTTACTACGTCGTCGATATTTCGCCCGATGAGATTCTCAGCAAGGACCCGGAGTTCCAGAAATGGACTCTCGACTATACCAATGCCTGGGCCGAGTTCCTGAATACCGAAGCATCCCTTGGGCATCTCGCCAGCTACACCCGCGACGAACGGTTTCAGATTGGCGACTACCAGGAGGGACCCAGCGGCTGGCGATCGTTCAACCAGTTTTTTGCCCGGCAGCCAAAACCGGGGAAGCGGCCGCTGGCGAGGCAGGACGACCCCTGCACTGTGCTGTCTCCGTGCGACTTCGTCATCATGGACCCGGTAAGCACGATTTCTGACGATGCGACGGTAACGATCAAAGGCGTGACCTGTAAGATTTCCGAGCTGTTACAGGACTGCGACCACAAAGACGCTTTTGACGGTGGCCTGTTGATCAGCGGAATTCTCCAAATCTACGACTATCACCGCTACCACACGCCCATTGCCGGCAAAGTTGTCGAGGTCAAAAAAATTCCCGGCAGAATTGGTCTTGCCATCGAGCGGGAAGCGGACCAGCTGGTAGCCATTCTCAAGCCGGGATTTCAGTTCACTCAGGATCGCGGGCTCATGATTCTCAAGTCCCCGGTGATGGGGCTGGTGGGACTGCTGCCGGTGGGGATGGCGCAGATTTCATCCGTAAACCTGCCGGTGGAGGTTGGTGCCGAGCTGTACAGAGGAGAGGAGTTTGGCTACTTCCAGTTCGGCGGCTCGAACATGTTGATCCTGACGCAAAAGGACCGCTTCCATCTGGATGAAACCGTGGTGAACAATCACATCCTCCAGGGATCAGCTATCGGCCGGGCCTGCTGACGCAGGGCCCTAATGCTGCAGGACTTGTAGCGACATGTTCCAGTCAATTCCCCGCAGCGAGTCTTCATCCAGACCGAGCCTTTCCAGACAGACGTCGTAGCGTTTGTCCTTGCGGAATTCCTGCCAGAGCGGGTTGTCGGGTTCCCGCATGTCCGGCGGCTGGGCCAGATCGTATGCGCCGAGATCATACTGATTGATGCCCATGTCCCAAATCCGATACGCGTCGTCGATGGCGCCTGCATTGATGTAGGCTTCCGCGACGGTTGTCGGTGTAAAACCGGGTTGTTTTTCGATTTCTTTCGCCTGTGCGTAGGCGCGGTCAGTGTCACCGGTTTCCCCGAAGAGTCGGGAACCCAGCCACAGGCTGATGGATCGCGGCACCCACGGAACGTTGGGCTCGGTTTCCGGTGCGTCCGGGTCCATTCCCCAATCAGACATTAACGATCGCGCCTTGTCGACATCGCCGTCGCGCAGTGCCCAGCGAAAGGTGTTGTTTTTCAGGATCAGATGTTCGGGATCGATGTATTTCGCCCGCTCGCTGACGTTCAGCGCGATCTCTTTTCGGCCCAGCCAGTTCAGCCGATTGGCCCATATCAGCAGGTTGAAGGGGTTAAGCGGGTCACGCTGAGCAATGCGCCGATGCAGCTCCACCGCTTCTTCGTACCGGTCGGCGTAAACCAGCAGCTGCGGCACCCATTCCGCCACTCCGGGATTGGTGATGGCGGCCTTGGTGACGACCTCGAATGCCGTCTTGAAGTCCCGTTCCAGAAACAAGGACAACATGCCGCGCACAGCGTTGGCGCCCGGATAATCACGGTCGATCTTCAGTGCCGTGGCAACGTTTCTGCTGGCCAGCCGCAGCTCATCCCGGGTCGCCGTGAAACCGTACCTCGGCCATACCAGGTACACCTGCGCGATCAGGGTCGGAACCAGCGGGTTGTGGGAGTCGATCTGGTTCGATTTGTTGGCGTGCTCCAGCACCGTCGGGAAGTCGGCTCGCCAGAACGCATCCTTCGCGATCAGATATTGCTCCTGGGCCTCGGGCGACAGCGTCCAGGTCCGCGATTCGTGCAATGCCTTCAAATCGAGATGCTGGACCAGCGCGGCGTCGACCAGGTGGGCAAGCTGCGTCTGGATTTCGAACGGCTGGTCAAACGTTTTCTGGATTGACTCGGTCCAGAGCTGGCTGTTGTCCCCGGCGTCGATCAACTGCACGGCAATACGATAGTGATCCCCGCTGCGACGAACGCTTCCGGTGACCAGGTGGGTGATGTCGAGATCGCTGCGAATCGCGGCCAGATCGATTTCCGAACCTCGGAACCGAAATGACGAGGTTCGCGCAATGACCGTCAGCTCTTTGTGGACCGCGATCGTGTTGATGATTTCTTCGGAAATGCCGTCGCAGAAAATCTGAGTCTCCCCAGACTCATCCTGGCTCAGGTCAACGAGCGGGAGGACAGCAATTCTGTTGGGATCGTCTTCTGTGCCTGCCTTCGGAGCCGTCGCGGTAGCATCGACTCGCACGTCCGCGGGGTCCCGGACAATTCCTTTGGAGGTGAGTTCGTACAGCCAGGCAACGATTATCGCCACCGGAAACAACGCAACCAGAGCGATAATCAGAGCGGTCTGGAACCATGGCGGGATGCCGAGCGGCTCGATGACTACGTCGCCGACCTGGATCAGAACCCACGCCACCACCACGTAGGACATGGCGATGCGGATGACTTTCCGGCGCTTCAGTTCTTCAAATAACGAGTCGGACAAAGTACCCTACCGCAGTATCAATCCACGTTGACCCCGAAGAATACAATAAACAATGGGGTTCAGTGATAAGGGGTAACTCAACGTAAATTCACCAGCGGCTGCTGCAGCCCGCTGCTTTTCAGCCAGATCCATGAGGGGGATCAAGATGACTGTAACCATCGACCAACAAAACGGCCCCATCCTGCCGGGCCGGCTGGGAAATCCCAATGCCACCTTTGAGACCGATCCGCGCGCCGATCCGCGCATGGTGGCGGCCCTGAAGCCACTGGGCTATGCGGGTGTCCCGCCGGTGGTGCCTGTCACCGCCCAGTCGCCGCTCAAGGACATTCTTGCCTTCCTCCTCATCATGGAGAAGGGAACACAGGAAATGCTCGAGGAGATTTTTAAGGGGCTGCCGCCATTGCCGGTCGAACACAGCGTCGAGGAGACCACAGGCGTCGACGGCAACACCATCAAGCTGTACATCTCACGCCCCACCGGCGTCACGGGCAAGCTGCCCTGCATCTACCACATCCACGGCGGCGGTATGGTCGTGCAGACCGCCCGGGACGCGGACTACGTCCGCTGGCGCGACGAGCTTGCGGCGACCGGAATGGTCGTCGTCGGCGTCGAGTTTCGCAACGGTGGCGGCGAGCTCGGCGATCATCCGTTTCCAGCTGGTCTGAACGACTGCATGAGTGGCCTCGAATGGACTTACCAGAACAAGGGCGCGCTGCAGGCCGACAGGATTGTTGTCAACGGGGAATCGGGTGGGGGCAACCTGTCCCTGGCCGTGAATATCCGGGCCAAAAAGGAAGGCAAGCTCGACATGATCGACGGGACTTTTGCGATGTGTCCCTACATCTCAGGTGCCTACGGTGACAGACCCCCGGTGCTGGAATCGCTTTGGGAGTGTGAAGACTACTTCTTCAACACCGGCATGCTGGCAGCCATGGTGAAGGTCTATGACCCGGAAGGGAATAATTCCCGAAACCCGGAGGCGTGGCCTTACTGGGCGAAGCCCGAGGATGTTGCAGGCCTGCCGCCAACGGTGATTTCCTGCAGTGAACTCGATCCGCTGCGTACTGAAGGTCTCGGCTTTTACCAGACCCTGAAGGCCGCAAACGTGGTGGGATTCAGCCGTATCGTGACCGGCATTTGTCATGCGGGAGACGTCATTCTGAGAAAGGCCATGCCCGATGTTTACCACGGGACGACCCGGGCGATTCATTCGTTTGCAAAGTCGCTTTAGATTGATCATCGAGTGGTGGCGGGATCACACCCGCTTGGTAGCACCGGAAATAGTGGGAGTATCACAGTGAGCAACCACGACCGCTGGCTGTGCCGGGCGCCGGCAAAAAGCTGTTTGCTCGCCGCCATGATGCTTGCGGCGACGACCAGCTACTCCGAGGTTATCGAAGAAATCCTGGTGACCGCGCAGAAGCGCGAGGCGACCCTGCAGCAGACTCCGGTTGCCGTTACCGCGGTGACCCGCAACGAGATCGAGCTGCGCAACCTCGACGATTTCGCCCAGATCCAGCATGTCGTGCCAGGGCTGGTGTTTGCCGAGATCGCCGATATGGCGCAAATGAGCATGCGCGGTGTCGGGGTCGACATATCGAGCATTGACGCCGAGCCCGGTATCGCTTTGTATTCCGACGGGGTCTATCGCGGCGGGCTGACCACCTCGAGTTCACTGTTTTTCGATCTGGAGCGCATCGAGGCGCTGCGCGGACCTCAGGGTACGCTGTTTGGCCGCAATTCCACCGGCGGTGCGCTGAACGTCGTTACCCGGCTGCCCGGCGCCGATCCGGCGGTGGACGCATCCGTGTTGCTCGGAAACTACGGTCGTATTCGTGCGGAACTGTCAGGAGATGCGCCCCTCGTCCCCGGCGTACTGACCGTCCGCGGCGCTCTGGGTTACGACAATCGCGACGGCTACGCCGACAACACCCTCACGGGTCAGGAGGAAGATGACGCGGAGGCCGTGTTCGCCAAAATAGCCGCCGTAATCGACGCGACGGAAAACATCGGCGTCACGTTGAGGGCGGAGTTCACCGACAGCGAGATCGGCGGACCTCCCTACCTCAAGACGAACGAGACGCCCGTGCCGCCATTGTTTCTGAGCACCAGCAATCCGGGTGGCATTCTGTCGATACCCGGCACCTTCTGCGGGGCCTTGAGCTGTGAGGAAGCGCTCGGCCTGAGCCTGAGCCCACCCGGCACCGGAAGTACCGATCCCCGGGAACTGTTCTCCGATGGCACGACGCTGTTCGATCGAGAGTCGGTCGGCCTGAGTGCCACCATCAACGTTTCGCTCACCGACGAGCTGACTCTCAAGTCCATCACCTCGTATTTCGATATCGACCAGATCGGTACCCAGTCCAATTTTGACGGTGTGGATATCGCGTTCCTGGAGGGCTACTTCCAGCAGGGCAACGAAGAGTGGTCTCAGGAGCTTACGCTGAGCGGCAGCACAAGCCGACTTGAGTGGATCACCGGGCTCTACTACTACGATTCCCGGATCGACGGCGCGTTTCAATTCGAGTTCCCCGCACTGCAGCCGACGTTCGAAGCCCTGTTCGGCTTGCTTGGCGGTGGCGGCCCGCTGCCCCCCGGGTCCCTGGTCGCCTTCGGCAACCGCGCCGACGGAAGCACGTCCGCCGTGCCCTTTCTGGACCTGCAACTGCATCAGGACCTGGAGTCGGTGGCAGTTTACGGGCAGGGCTCGTACCGCATTACCGATCGGCTCCGCGGGACGCTGGGTGCGCGCTGGACGGAGGACAAAAAAACCGCTGTGCAGACCATTGGCAACAATATTGGCAGCGCTGCCTGCCGGGACTTTCCGCTGGACGACAGCTGGAGTGAGGTGACCGGCTATGCCGGATTTGACATGGACGTCGGCGAAAGCACCTTGCTGTTCAGTTCCGTGTCAACGGGCTTCAAGGCCGGCGGATTCAATGGCGGGAGCTGCGACAATCGCTACGATCCTGAAAACCTGACCGCCTTTGAGCTAGGGACCAAATCCAGCTTTCTGGAGGACACACTTCACCTCAATCTGACCTTGTTTCACTACGACTACAAAGACCTGCAGGCCCGCCTGCTGGTCAATAATGCCGCACTGGTGCAAAACGCCACCGACGCCCAGACCCAGGGCGTCGAGCTGGAATGGCGCTGGCACATCAGCGACGCATTCCGTGTAGACGGCTGGGTTTCCTATCTGGATGCCGAGTTCGAAGAATTTGTCGCCACGGATCCGCTGTTGCCGCAGGTCGGAGTCGATTGCAATCCCATGACAGGCCTCGATTGCATGCAGGACCTGTCCGGGAACGAGATGCTGAGAGCGCCAAAGCTCAAAGCGTCCGTCACCGCGGAATACGACTTCGGCCTGAAGAGCGGCGACCAGATCACGCTGCGCGGCGAGTTTACCCATACCGACGATCTCTATCACACGGTTTTCAACAACGATTTTGCCCGGCAGGACGGCTATTCACTGGCCAACGCCAGGGTGATCTGGACGCCGGGTAACAGTATCCTCGATGGTCTTCGGGTGATCGCGTTTGTCGAAAACCTGAGTGACAAAGAATACATCTCGATACATACGCCAACCGCAACCGTTGGCGGCACAATCTCAACCTTCGGTCCGCCGAGGACATACGGTCTGCAGCTTCGATTCAGCTACTGACAACGCCGCGTCGGTTCCTGCGAAAGTGAAAGATTGTGCCGCGGTGCCGGGTTCGTCGTTCGCTACCAGGCGCTTGAGCGCGGCGTAGCTCGCGTTTCCGCGGAAACTCGTCGCGGCGCCATTTCCGTCCCAGAATGGGCCTTCCAAGACCACAATCGGGACCCGAACGGGTCCTTATTCCTGACGAAATCAAGAGCTTCCGCCAGTAGCGAACAGGTGTGATAGGCTTTCGTTCAATAGTGAACATGTGCTCTAAATCGGTAAAGCAAGTTTCTACGGGCTTTTTCCGGCTCTACACTCCTGCGTCCAGGTCAAATGCCGGACCCGGCTCCCTCCTCGCAGTAATCGCGGTTGTTTTGGGCATCTCCGCGGCTTTGGCCGGAGACGGGCAGCCTCCTGATATGCCACTCCTGGAAGGAAGTGGACAGAGTATCACTACACCCATCAATCTCCTGGACGGAGTGTACGGGGTCGCCGTCAGCCCGGATAACACTCACGTCTATGCGACCGCCTTCCAGGACGACTTTGTTGTCATATTCAATCGGAGCCCGGCGTCCGGATTTCTCACCTATACCGCAGCAATATCGGCTCCAGCTATTAATGGCCCCCAACTGTTGACGGTCGCCCCGGACGGCGAGCAGGTCTACGTTGCCAGCGGCATCGCGGGAAGCCTGACCGTACTCACGAGGAACCAGCAATCGGGCCTGTTGTCGGTGTTTGACATCTTCGACTCCAATGATGTGGCTGACCTGCAGGGAGCCTACGGGGTTGCGGTCACGCCGAACGGCCGTTTCATCTATGTATCGAGCGTGATCCAGAATGCAGTCATCGGCTTCGAGCGACTCAACGATGACTCGCTGGTATTCCGCGCATCGAATTCCGATCTTTCAAACGCCGACCTGATCCAGACCCGCAACCTGGCTGTCAGCCCGGACGGCCTCAACCTGTACGTGACGGCTGAGAATGCGGCCAATGCCGACTCGGGCAACCTGCTGATTTATGACATTGATCCCAGCACCGGGGCGATCTCAGAAGTGCAGATGTTCTTTGAGGGAATGGTGATCGGAATGCCCTTCGGAATAGTACTCGATGGCCTCGGTGGTCCTTTCGATGTGGAGGTCAGCCCGGATGGCGCCAATGTCTACGTTGCCTGTACCCACGACGACACGTTGCTGGTATTCAGGCGCAACCCGGACACTGGACTGTTGACCTACCGCAGAAGGATGAAGAACGGCGAAGATGGCGTCGACGGCCTGGACGGCGCCACCGGGGTGACGGTAACGCCGGATGGACGGTATGTCATCGCCACCGCCTTCGACGACGATGCGGTGACCGTGTTCGGCAGAGATCCCGATGACGGCTTTCTCAACCAACTCCAGACCATCTCGCGCGGCCCGTTGCCATTCTTCAACCCGCGGCTTGATGGCGCCCGTGATCTTGCCATCAGCCCGGACGGTCACAACGTTTACGTGGGCGCCTTCCTGGATGACGCGGTCGTCGCGTTTCAGGGTGATCGCATGTTCAATGATGGATTTGAAAGTGGGGCGACAGCCACACAGTAGCGGCATGCAGGAGTCCGGGACACCCACGAACCAGGGCGAAGTCGACGGTAACCGGACTGGAGTCCGGGGCACAGAAACTGGTCCAAAAATTTTCGGCGGTATTCGGGTCAAGAACGCGCATTGGCCGCCTTGAACTGGACGTTTCAGACTGCAGTTTGACTTGTTCCAGAAGAGATCAGCGGTTCATTCACCGTCTATTCCTGATTGCCAAGGCATAAGACGGTATACGTCACCACCTGAAACCATCGGTCGTCAAAGTTCTCGTCGGAAAGAAAGTGGCCGACCTGAAGTGTTACTCGTTGCTCGCCCGCCGAATCCGGTGCATCGACATCGGATACCGCCACGCTTGCCGACGAGATGCCCAAAGGGCGCTGAGAGGTATCACTGTAGGTAAAACTGAGCGAACCATTCGCATCAACGGCTGACAGGTCATCCGGTGTGATTCCCCCGAACCCGCGAGCCACTGATTGAACGATAGGCACTGCTGTCTCGGTGAAGGCTGGACAGCTGATTACCACTACCTCATTCACCACGCCGTCGCGAGCGT
>JAAUYH010222578.1_pt1 | contig 17325 bp, 6 predicted proteins | sample 7278061 | NCBI WGS metagenome assembly JAAUYH01 (sample SAMN14350203, study PRJNA611818) | marine sediment metagenome | isolation source: surface marine sediment (0.6m) | place: French Polynesia: Moorea | collected 2018-08 | reverse complement strand
GGTGGGGCTGCTCTTTCTCGGGCCGAGTATTGCTGCTAAATCACTGGTTCACGACGTTTGGTACCTCTTCCCCATCATGTTCATTGTCGGTTTGGCAGCAACGCCACTCAGTGCGGCGGTCTCTACGATCATTCAATCCACAGTTGCCGATGAAGTACGAGGTCGGGTTTCTTCGTCCCTAAGCGCCGTGATGCAGAGCGCCAACCTCGTTTCCATGTTTGTCGCTGGCACTGCAGCTACCGTCGTGGGCATCCGCAGCAAGTTCATTTTCAGCGGCGTGTTGATCGTGAGCGCCGCGATGCTCACGTTTTGGGCTTTCCGTGGCTCCCTGGTGTCAGCGGTAGGGGAGCGGACCCGCGAATGATGAAGTCAATCGATTTCGATGCGATCCATCTCGACTGCGTGCATTGCTTCTCTGTCATGTTTTGTCCCCCCCGGGACTCGCATCACATCCTCGCAGCCGAGCGGCTCAGCATCAGTAACCGATCGAGCCCAATCATTCGCGGGCCCTAAATCTTAAACCGTTCAATGGTTAAGCAACGACATAAAGAAGGAGTCGTAGCGGCAGGTGGGGTCGGGCGTGCGTCAGAACATTGGGTGTGTTTTTGCCATCTACAGATGGCGATCCGTGGACTCAAGACTCCAAGGTCTTTTGCAGCATGCCCAGGGCTTCGCGCTCTACAGGGGTGAGTTTGGGATTCCATAAATCCAGCATCAAGCACACGCGCCGTTTGTTGCTGCGATTCCATACTTCATGCTCGAAGGTATCTTCAAACAGAATACACTCACCCTCTTTCCACGTTCGTACCTCGTCGCCAACCCGGATCGCGCAATCGGGCGGCACTTCGATGCCCATATGGCAGGTGAGCCTCATGTTGGACATCCCGTGATGCGCGGGAATTTTCGCCTGAGGTCCGAGAACCGAGAAAAACAATGCCCCCCCGATGCCCATGAGATCGCCGAGTTCGTCCACCAATTTTTTGGTTTCCGGGCATCGGCGGCAATTTTCTTCCACCAATTGACCACCGAGCACCAGAGAAAAGGTGCCCCACTGCTCTGCCGGCAAGAGTACGCCGGTTTCATTTCCTCGCTCTCGCAGCTCACGCGCCTCTTCTACTTGCTCTTCGTAAGGGATGAGGTCCTCGCTGCGAACTTCGCGCTGAAACTCGTCGCGGATTGCGGTGAAGGCGTCTTTGATCAAGCCGGTTGCCCACCGTGTCTCTTCGTATTGGTCGGGATCGTACCAGGGCTTATCGTCCAGCCCGGGAAAGAAAAATGTCTGCGGTTCTTGAAGCGGCGGCAGGGGCGGAAAAGAACGAGTGGCATTGATCTTAACGCACTCGATGACTCGAGCGAGGTCATTGACTCCATGGCGCGCAATCAAATCTGCCATCTGCGCCTGTACTTTGGCAATCTTGGCTGCGTCGATCATGCTCGTCCACCTGCTTGGTTGTCGCGCTCACTTCGGTCGCGCAAGCTACGGGGCCGCATATCGGTCCATACCTCGTCGATGTGATCGAGGCATTCTTGTTTGCTGCCCGACTTGCCGGCTTCGTACCAACCTGCGGGCAATGCCCGGTCGGCAGGCCAGATCGAATATTGTTCTTCGTCGTTGATCACAACTTGATAGGTCATTGTATCGTCCATGTCGTTTAGCCGTTTTGGGGAATCGTCTGGGTAACCGTTTGTCGCTCGTCTTGTCGTCTTGTCTATTGTCTATGGGGGGGGCGAACGTCAGACCCGTCGCCAAATGGTGTCGCGACTACAAGTCATGTTGTAGCCAAAGTAATCGGTATAACGGGTATCGACGCGATAGTGGTCTCGATGCTCGATGGCAAACTGGCCGATTTCATCGCCCTTGCCGGTACTATCGCTGTCTTCGACGATTACACAATCCCCCGATTGCATATACTCGTGGAAATAAGAAAGCACGCCGACAACGTTGACGTGGGCATCCTCTAGGAACCACCACGGATGCGGTGCTTTGGCGAGTAGTTCACGCGGAAACACCTGTTCAATGTTGTTGCTATCACCTTCTATAAAGGTTACCCGGTCGTGGGTCACGTCCGGCTTGATGAGATCGAGGCTATATATGTGGCCGTCGATGCCATACGCATCCATCATGTCGCCCAGCCAGAGGGCGCTGGAGCCGTTGGCAGAGCCGGTCTCGAAAATGGTTTTGGGCTGAAGCTCCCATAAAATCATGGGGTAGAGGCACACGTCGAACACCGACTTGTAGAGCGGCATTCCCTTCCAGCGCATGCAGTCCTGTGCGCCTTGACTGAGAGCCAGCACATGACCGGGCAGCTCGGTGCCGTCGAAAGACCGCCGCTCGAAGTAGTCGACGTAGCGCCCTGCCTTGCGACGCGTCAGATAAAATCGCAATGACTCGAGTGCCGATTTGGTCTGCTCATCTAGACCAGGGGGAATATTCGACTTGTCGAAGCCGCGGAATGGCGTCAATGTGGCGCGAATGTTGTTCGCCAGAAACGTAGTCACACCTTCCGCTACATGATCGCGTTCGATGTCTTCAAAGAGTCCACTTTCTTGTTCGATGTAGTCCTGCCCAGAAATAAATGGCAGCCGCTGAATCAAGACAGTGCGATGACTCTTGCTATGATCTTTGATGAGGTGTCCGGCTTCTACCGAGCCTGCACAGTCGGCGCAGAGATCGACGCCGCAGTCGACGCAATGATAGCGGTCGTCGAGCAGGATACCGCAACCATCGCACTGAAACTGGTAGATCTCGGCGAATCCCTCATACTTAGATTTCGTATGGTACACAGTGTTTTTACCTCGTCTTATGTATCGCTATTTTACAACGAAATGCTGCTGAAGGAAAGCGAACGGAACTAGATCTATCCATCTTGAAACCGTGGTTGCCACGCTGTTGCAATGCAAAAAACAAATGCCTCCAAATGTCTCCAAATATTTGGCGATTGGATTTGACACAGAAGTCTTATGCGGCTTTACTGCGACAATGTCACAAATCGGCAGTGAACTCGAACGTCTTGAAAATCCGTCTCCAGCGGCGCTCAGGGACGAAATCGCACGCCTGGATCGACCGCTCCTTATTACCGGCGTAGCAGAACATTGGCCGGCGTTGCAAAAGTGGAACCTGGAATATTTTCGTTCCAAGTTCGGAACACTCCCTATCGATATCATTACGCAAAATAGCCGCGAGCCGCGCAAGTATTGGCGTGAATCACGCAAGGTGCGCACGGACATGGCGACATTCCTCGACGGCATTGAGGATGCGGTGCCGCTTCAGTATCTGAATCTCTGGGATGTGTTTAGCCAAATCCCAGAGCTCCAATCCGATATCGGCGCGCTTTACGACTACCACTGCTTCGATCGGCCATACCCCCAACAACTCACGACCCGGTTGCGTATGCCCTCGACGCTTTGGATCGGCCCTGCAGGCGTGTTTACGCCACTCCATCGCGATCCCGCACATAACGTGCTTTTCCAAGTCATGGGACGCAAGCGCTTCGTGCTATTTGCTCCGGGCACTGAGAAACTCTTGTATGCGCCATGGCATGAATTCTGTACTGAGAACCGTTGTTTAGGTGGATATAGTCCGATCGATGTAGAGTCGCCCGACTTAGAGCAGTTTCCCCTCTTTCGCTATGCATCGGCGGTGGAATGTACGCTGGAGCCTGGAGACATGCTCTACGTGCCGCGTCTTTGGTGGCATTTTGTCATATCGCGTAATCTGACGATGTCACTGTCTTCTTGGTGGTTCCGTAGCATCACCCATTGGCGGTCATCCACTGCGGCTTGGACACCGCTGGCGGCGGCGACAAGGTGTTGGATACGAAAAAATGTGCGTCACCAGATGGGTCGCCTTATGGGAGCCAGTGCACATCAATGAGCAGAGCTTCTTGAGGGCGGCACTCATAACCCTAAGCAAGCTGGTCGCTAGCGATTAGCGGCTAGCCGCTAGCGGCTTAGATGCAGTTCGTGTTTGCCGTGTAGGCGGGAGGCTGTAAGTCCGCGCTGCCGACAAGCTTCGATAAATTGGTTTGACTCGACAATGGGAGGGGAGCTATCGGTGTATTGGGTCGAGCTCACAAACGTGATCCAAGGCTCGGCCCCCATAGCATAGACAAAGACTTCTTTGGGTGCGAGTTTTTCGACCAGGTCCATGGCGCGGGTCGCGTTCGATCCATTGAGGCGTCGCGCCTGATCGTGTTTTCTCACCACGGGCTGGGAGAAAAATGGGCCGTAGAGCCAACTCATGGGCGCTCCAGCGCATTCCATGCCCACGAAAAGGATGTCGATATCACCACATATATCGCGAATGTGCTGGTAGAGCGTGGGATCTAGGTTGTTCGAATCGGCAACCAGCATGACAGATGTATTGCCGAGTTCGACCAGAAAAGCCAGTTTGCTTTGGATCTCCAGGTCCCCGTGTTCGCCGAGAAATGGCAGCGTGGTGATCCGGCCGCCAGCAACAGAAATCGTTTCGAATGCCTCGGTCTGAATGACCTTGTCGAAGCCCAGGCTATATAAGGCCCACTTGAGCGACGGATCTACCAGACTTCCAGGTGTATTTTGCGGCACGACTACTGTGTCGACCTTGTGTCGCAATTGCAATAGAGTCTCAACAACAAAGTGGTCTTGGTGGCTGTGGGTGATAAGTACATAATCGATACGCTCGGGTAGATCGTCGAAGCTAAAACGATCCTCCACCTCAGGTGTGCCTTTGTAGGCAATAAGCGGATCGACGAGAATCGAAGTATCTTTAGACTCGATGAGCACACAGGCGTGACCGAAATAGCGCACGCGAACTTGGCCCTCGGGTACCTGGGTCGGCCGTGATGCCGGTGGGGCATCGGTAAAATATGGCGTCAGCGTTGATGTGGTGTCGTCATCGAGCTGCAACACGTCGCGTACTTGCTCCATGGGACGTGACGTGGTGCGCATCTCGGCGAGCAGGTCTACGGCAGGGTGGGTAAAAGGCATTGGTAGATGTACGGCATCGCCATCGAGACGCGGTGTGGACAAGGCGAATGAGCGTGTGTCGCCGGGATAGGCCGCAATCGCTACGCTCTGGGTCGATGGGTTGAATAGCCGGCTCTTGTAGAGCAGCCCTTCCATGAGGCGCATCGAAGGCCGATGGTGCAGATCGTAAGAGAGCTCGACATAGCCGCGCAGAGGCTGTGGTAGCTGATCGTAGAGCGGCTCGAGCGAACCGCCTTTGGCCTGCTGCAAGAGCAGCTTGTCGAATGCATCAATCGCTTTGGCCAAACCAATGAGATCGGCGCATTCGCGCTGGGTTTGTTCTATCAGCTCTCGGATCTCACCGACACGCGACGGTGGGTAATCGATAAATGGCCCTCCCAACATATCCTGATTCCGCAGTGCATTCACATGTAGTTGCGGTTGTGCAACAAAAGATTTCATTACGTGAAGATGGTGATTTGCAATGCACATTGCAGCGGCAGCCGGCGACAACAAATAGGCCCAGGCGTGCCAACGGTTAAAAAGCGGCTCTATGACGACATTCGTTCGGAGATAAACCACGGCATAGTATTACTGTGGAATAGATAGGGTTTCAAGTCATTCGCGTATCTTGTTGTATAAGAGACAAAAACCGCACTATAGGAGCTGATACAAAACTTTACAAAACAATCTCGAACATTCTGGCGGTCCAGTTTCTTGCATAACCCTATCGGGAATTTCGCAGCATGCAATGCGGTGAAATTGGCGCCCTATGAGCTCCTGTGATAGCTCCGCAGCTTCGGTAAACGAAGGGGGGTGCAGTCATAGCGTGAAACCACCAGCAGAATACTAGGTAAGAATTTTTCTGTTTTTGCGGCTTTGTTCGCGAAATCAACGCTTCTTGCATAGACGTGTTGGACATCCAGTATGGTGTCCGATGTGTAGTCAGGAGTCGGTCATGGTCTGGTCAATGACAGCCTTGCCGACTCACGTGTCTCTTCAGCACGACGTCGGCTTATCAATAATACAATAGTCTTTATGTTTGTTCATAGATGTACCGTTGTATCGATAAGAGCTGGTAAGTTAATATGCATTACGGTTACTCTGTTTAGAGAGTAAACCTCGGTGCGAAAAGGCGGCAGGTTTCCAGCAGATGTCGATAGTGGTGTAGAATTTTTTGAAGTGGTCGCAATCTTTGCTATAACTCCCATCTGCCACGTTATTGCAGGATCCACCAGATATCCAAAGGGATGTCTCTCCTCAACGACTTGTGTCTACAAAATCCCACCTTCTGCCACTCTCCAGCCACCTGGGAGAGTAGGAATTGGGCGCTTTTTTGAAGCCCGATAGTCTCCTTTCGTTTCCGGATTGTACCGATAAATTTTTGTCGCGTTTTGTAGCTAGGACTTGGCCAGCCGCGGGCAACTCCTGACGGCCGCACTAAATTATATGTTCCAACGGACGTCGCTATGGGCGTCCTCGTAGACCCTCACCCTCCCTCTCCATGCCGTATGTTTGACAACTCGCGGCACCCAATCACGACGACAGCACCAAACCGGTCTCAAATGCTCCTGAGCCAAACCATGGACGAATTGCAACAGTCCTAACAGCGCCTGCGCTACTGGGCCATATGCAACGAATAAATTGTTGCGTTTTGTAGCGCGATCCCGGCTAGCAGGGACCTACATCGCTCTGCGAAAGGGATTTATCAGCCCATCATTATATAGCCCATCCGATATCGCCCATGGTCACGTTTGTAGAGCCTCAATGCCGGCCTTCTGCGTCTCCGACAATCAACGCCAGCCAATCACCAATATCAAGAGCCAACGATGGACAGTTTTCCCAACTTCGTAGAATGCCTGCGCTTCCGGGCCGAGCATGATGCCATGGCGGTAGCGTTTCGATTCCTGAGTTCATTTGACGATGAAGAGCGGCCCATTACAGAAGAGGTTACGTATGTCGAACTCGATCGTCAGGCTCGCGCTATCGCCGCCTCCTTGCAGGCGCAAGGAATTGGCCAAGGTCAGCGAGTGGTATTGTTATTTGCGCCCGGAATCTCCTACGTCGCGGCATTCCTCGGCTGTCTGTACGCGGGCGTTATCGCGGTGCCGGCGTATCCGCCCGATGTCGCCCGGCTCAAGCGTGCGTTACCGCGTCTGTTGGCCATCGTCGACGATGCACAAGCCTCGGCGGTTCTCACGACTTCGCAGATAGCGAAGCTCATGGGCATGATGCCGCAAGTCAATGATGCTCTGGGCGGCTTGAGTTGGCTGGCGATTGATGAACTGCCTGCTAGCATTGAACAGATCTGGCAACAGCCGGCCCTGGCAACCGACGATATCGCATTTCTGCAATATACTTCCGGGTCTACAGGCACGCCCAAGGGCGTGATGCTAACCCACGACAATTTGCGCCACAATTCGCAACTCATCGCTGGCGCCTTTGAGCTACACCGGCAATCTGTCGGCGTCATCTGGCTGCCGCCTTACCACGACATGGGCTTAATCGGCGGCATCTTACAGCCGCTATTCACCGGCTTTCCCTCGGTGCTGATGTCGCCCTTGGCCTTTCTCAAGCGCCCGCTACGCTGGTTGCGGGCGATTTCCCAATGGGGAGGTACTTGCAGCGGAGGCCCCAATTTCGCTTTCGATTTATGTGTACGCAAGGTGACGGAAAAAGAGCGTGAATCCCTCGACCTCAGCAGTTGGGATTTGGCCTTCTGTGGCGCGGAGCCCATCCGTCCCGAGACCATGGAGCGCTTTTATCAGACCTTCGCCCCCTGCGGCTTTCGACGTCAAGCCCTATATCCCTGTTACGGTCTGGCAGAAGCAACCCTGATCGTGTCCGGCGGGGCCAAACCTGTCGAGCCCGTGGTCCGCGACTTTCGCAAGACTTCGCTGGAGACCGGCCGTGTCGAGCCCACAGTCAAGACCAGCGCCCAGAGTGACGACGAGACCAACGGCGAAGCCCGAGCACTGGTGAGCTGTGGAAATCATCTGCCCAATCACGATGTCATCATTGTTGCCAGCGACAGCGACAGCGATAGCGGGCGCCGCTGTGCACCGGGGGAAGTCGGCGAGCTATGGGTTTCCGGGCCGAGCGTGGCAGCCGGCTACTGGGGACGCGACGATGAATCGGCGGCCGTTTTCTCGGCCCGCATCGCCGACGTGCCCGGACGTACCTTTTTGCGCACAGGTGATTTGGCCTTTATCGATGATGGTGAGCTCTTTATCGCCGGTCGCAGCAAAGACTTGGTCATTATCCGCGGGCGCAATCTATATCCCCAGGACATCGAGAGCACGGTAGAGCGCTGTCACAGCGCGGTGCGGCCGGGCTGTAGCGCAGTATTCTCGGTCGCCCAAGGCGGCGGCGATGGCGACTTCGACGGCGACGAAGAGCTCGTGGTCGCGGTAGAGGTCACCTCACCAGCCGGCGCAGCGACCGATGCAGACCGCACCGCTCACTTCGACGATATCGCGGCGCACATACGCCGCGCAGTCGCGGATGAGCACGAGGCCCAGGTCGCATCCATTGTATTACTGCGGCGCGGCGCCATTCCCAAGACTTCGAGCGGCAAGATTCAACGCCACGCTTGCCGCAGCAGCTTTCTCGAGGGCACCCTTGCACCTCTAGCCCAGATCGATCGGCAGCGGGCTGCAGAGACCGCGGCAGGCGATATCACCGAGGCTACGGCCGGCATGGCAAGCGATGTGGCAGCCTCCCCAACATTCTCATCGCCAGCTGTGGGCCCGATCGTCTCCGCAGACCTCAGCACCCTGCACAGCCCGGATGAGGTCGCCATCTGGCTGCGTGCGCGCCTCGCGCCGATTATGCGCATGTCGGCCGACGATGTCGCCATTGACGAGCCCCTGATCCACTACGGTCTCGACTCGCTGATGAGCATCGAGATTCACAATGAATTGGCACAGCATTTTGGGCTTTCGATCGATATATCGACGCTACTGTCGTCTACCAGCTTACGCAATCTTGGCGAGCGTTATCTGGCGGCCCAGTCCGCCGCACAATTGGCGCCTTTGCCGACTGCGGCCGAGGCAGAGGCCGTCGTCAATACTGCCACACACCCGGTCGCTGGCGCGCTATCGCCAGGGCAAGAAGGACTGTGGTTTCAGCAGTCGCTCGCGCCGCAGAGCACGCTCTACAACATCATGCGGGCCGTGCGCCTGCCCAGCGACCTCGATGTAGAGGCGCTGCGCCGCAGCTTCCAGGGCCTCATCGATCGCCACGGCGCGCTGCGTACGAGTTTTCATCAGGACCCCGACGGCAGCCCGCGCCGGCACGTCGCCGCCACCGCCGTCGTCGATTTTCGTCTTCTCGACGGGCGCCAATGGTCCCAGCGCGACTTCGACGCCTGGTTCGCCGAAGAGGCCGCACGCCCCTTCGACCTGAGTACAGCGCCACTCTTTCGCGTGGCCCTATGCGACCAGGGCCCGCAGGGCCACGTGCTCGTGGTTTGTTTTCACCATATCATCATCGACTTCTGGTCGCTAGCACTGCTCACGAGCGAGCTGGCGGCGTTGTACGCGGCCGAGCGCCGCGGTACCGCCGCCGACCTACCCGCCGCCGGCGATTTTTCCGACTACGTCGCATGGCAACAGCAGCGGCTCTCCGCCGATGCGGAGTCATCGTGGACTCACTGGCGCGAGACCCTCGCCGGACCGTTGCCCGCGCTCGACCTGCCCACAGACCACGCCCGTCCGCCGGTGCAGACCTTCCGCGGCGGCCAAGTCGGCACGCTCTTGGGCCACGACGTTGGCGCCGCGGTATCGCGACTGGCCAAAGAATCCGGCACGACCCCCTACATCACCCTGTTGGCGGCCCTGGCCGCGCTCTTGCGCCGCTACAGCGCCCAGGACGACCTCATCGTCGGCTCGCCCATGGCGGATCGCGGTCGGCCCGGACTGGAGAACGTGGTCGGCTATCTCATCAACCCGTTGCCATTGCGGGTTCGCTTTGCCGAAGAGAACCGCTTTAGCGATCTGCTCAGCCAAGTGCGGACCACCGTGCTCGGCGCCATGCAGCACGCGCGCATCCCCTTCGCCAGCATGGTCAAGCAGCTACAATCCCAGCGCGACTCCAGTCGCGCGCCGCTGTTTCAAGTACTGTTTTCGCTGCAGCAGGCCCCCATGGGCGACCATGGCTTTGCCGAACTCGCCCTCAGCCGCGAAGGCGGCATCGCCAAGCTTGGCGAACTTGAGCTCGAAAGCATGGCGGTGCCGCTGGTATCGACCGAGCATGACCTCTGCTTTATCGTGGCGGAGACCAGCCGCGGCCTGGCCGTCACCCTCGATTACAATACCGATTTATTTAGCGAGGATACGGCACGCCGCATGTTGGCCCACTACCGGGTCCTCATCGAGTCTCTCATTGAAGCGCCCGACTGCGCCATCGAGCGGGTGGACATCCGCACCGAGCACGAGAAGCAGCTGCTGGCATCGTGGAACGCCAACACCGCCGAGGTGCCCGTGCGCTGCATCAACGAGATGTTTGCCGCTCAGGTGGCCAAAACCCCCGACGACGTGGCCTTGGTGTTTGCCGAGCAAACGCTCACCTACGCCGAGTTGGCCGAGCGCGTCTATGCCCTTGCCGGTCGCTTGCGCAAGCTCGGCATCGGCGCCAACGTGCCCGTGGGTGTGTGCCTGGATCGCTCCATCGACATGGTCGTGGGCATTTGGGGCGTAATCATGGCCGGCGGCGCCTACGTGCCGATGGATCCCGATCTGCCGCCAGAGCGCCTGCAGTTCATGCTCAAGGACATGCGAGCGGGCGCCATTGTGAGCCGCAGTGACCTGACCCATAGGATGCCCGACATTGAGACCCCCATCATGCTCGTGGATGATGAAGCCGACCCCGAGGCGGCATTCAGCGGCGATTCTGGCTCCCAGCCGGACGACTTGATCTGCATGCTGTACACCTCGGGATCGACGGGCCGTCCCAAAGGGGTCATGATCCGACATCGCAATGTCGCCAACCACTTTGCCACCGTCGCCCGCAGTCTCGATGGTGAAGAGACCGGAGTATGGCTGGCGGTCTTGAACTATATATTCGACGTATCACTGGTCGAGCTGCTCTGGCCTCTCACCCGGGGATTCCGCGTGGTGATCTATCCCGAGCCCCATCGGGCCCAGAGCACGATCGGCGAAGAAATCAAGCGCAATCAAGTAACTCATCTGCTGTGCACGCCCTCGCGGATGATCATGATGCTGGAAGAGGCCGGCACCGAGGCCGCTATCGGCCGGCTCAAAGCCCTGTGTCTTGCTGGCGAAGCGCTCACGCCTGCGCTGACGCGTAGGCTGCGCACACTGCTCCGTGGCCGCTTCGTCAACGCCTACGGGCCCACAGAGGCCACGATCTGGTTGACGACACACCAAATCGACGAGATCGAAGAGCCGGTGCCCATTGGCCGTCCCGTGGCCAATAATGAAATCTACATCGTCGACGGCTACGGCCAGCCTCAGCCCATCGGCATCCCGGGCGAGCTGTGGACCGGCGGCGCCAGTATGACCACCGGCTATTGGGGCCGTCCGACCCTGACGGCTGAGCGCTATCCGCCCGATCATTTGAGCGGCCGCCGTGGCGGTCGACTGTATCGAACCGGCGATCTATGCCGCTATCGCGCCGACGGCGTCATCGAATACCTGGGCCGCATCGATCTCCAGGTGAAACTCCGCGGCTACCGCATAGAGCTCGGCGAAATCGAGTCAATTTTGCGCGAGCACCCAGCGGTGCAAGACTGCGCCGTTGTCCTGCGCAACCTGAGCCATAAAGACCAACGTCTCATCGCCCATGTCGTGCCGCGTACGGAGCCTTTGCCGGCGGCTGCTGAGCTGCGCGAACACCTGGCCGAGCGTCTGCCCAGTTATATGGTGCCAGCACACTTCTGGCCCATGGAGACCTTCCCTATGACGCCGAGCGGCAAGATCGATCGGCGCCAGCTGGCCGCTCTGGGCCTCGAATCCCTGCAGGAGCTCGATGGTCTCAATGGCATCAACGGCAGCGGCGGGACAGCGGGGCAGCAGCCCATGGTAGCGCCAGAGACGGCCAATGAGGCCCTGCTCGCCGACATTTGGGCCGAGCTCCTCGGGGTGCGCGAAGTTGGCGTGACCGACAACTTCTTCGAGCTAGGTGGCCATTCGCTTCTCGCTGCTCAAGTCCGTTCTCGCATCCACAGCGCCCTGCAAGTGAGCCTGTCCATGCGCACCATCTTCGAAGCCCAGACGGTGCGGCAATTGGCGCGCGCTGTCGAGGCCGCCAGTGCCGACGCCGGACCTTCTGTGGCCCTCATCGGTCCCAAGGCCGGTGAGAGGCCGACCCATATCCCACTGTCGTTTGCCCAAGAGCGACTATGGCTGTTTCAGCAGCTCGAACCCGACAGCTGTGTCTACAACATGCCCAGCCGGGTTCATATCCGCGGCCCGCTGGACGTCGGCGCACTGCGCCGCAGCCTACGCGCCCTGGTCGAGCGCCACGAAGTGCTGCGCACGACCTTTGCCTCGGTCGACGAGCGACCGGTCCAGCACATTCGGGCTGCAGGTGCCTTTGCCCTGCCGGTTACCGATCTATGTGCCCATACGGCCGACGAGCAGCAGGACATGCTCAAGCAAATCGCCACTGATGAGGCCCAACGGCCGTTTGATATTGGCAAAGATGTTCCGCTGCGGGCACAGCTGGTGCGCATTGATGACGATCAGCATTGGTTGTATCTGTCGATTCACCACATTGCCGCCGACGGCTGGTCCATCAGTGTACTCTTTAACGAGCTCAGCCACCTATACCGGGCGTTTTGCCAGACACCGCATCACGCCTCGGCGCCAGAGTCGCCAAAGTCGGATGCCTTGCCGGAATTGCCGATTCAATACGCCGATTTCTCGCTATGGGAGCGAGCGTGGCTCGACGGCCCTACATTAGAGCGAGAAATCGAATATTGGAAGCGACAGCTCGCTGGCCTACCCCAGCTCGACCTGCCCACCGATCGGCCTCGGCCAGCGAAGCAGACGTTCCGCGGCCAGCGGAGCTATTTTTCCCTCCCGGCGCCCGTGGCCCAAGGGATTGCTGCCACGGGTAGACAACATGACGCCTCCGTCTTCATGGTCCACATCGCGATCTTTCAGATCTTGCTCGCGCACTACAGCCGCCAGACCGACATCGTGATCGGCACCGATGCGGCCAATCGCGAACGCCTCGAACTCGAGGGCCTCATCGGCTTTTTCACCAATCAGGTAGTACTCCGCTGCGACCTGGGCGGTGACCCCAGCTTCGGTGAAATGCTTGAACGCGTCCGCCAGGTAGTGCTCGACGCCTTCGACCATCAGCACACGCCCTTCGGCTATCTGGTGCAACGGCTCAAACCCAAGCGCGATTCCAGTCGGCAACCGCTATTTCAAGTAAAATTCGTCATGCAAAACGCGGCCCTGCCGCCACTCAGGATGCCGGGCCTCGAACTGGCGGTGAGCGAAGTCGAAAACCACACCGCCAAATTCGACATCTTGTTGGAGCTGGCGCCCGAGGGCGACGGCTACCGAGCGAGGTTTGAGTATAGTACCGACCTCTTCGATTCCGCCACCATCGCGCGGATGTGGAAGCACTACCTCAGTATCGCCGAGGCCGTTATTGCGACGCCCGACATTTCCATGGCAGAACTGCAGCCGTGGGACAGCTCTGAGGCCAATACCTCGGTACACGCTCTGCTGCCAGAGCCGTCCCATCTGCAACATGCCGACGACCGTGAGGCGGCCCGCACCCTGTTTCAGGACAGCTTGGCCGAGCCGCTGCCCGTGCTCGACTTGCCCACGGATCGTATCTGCCCACCAGTGCGGCGTTTCCGCGGCGCCCAGGTGCACGCATTCCTGGGCGCCGAGATCGGCCACAAGCTAAGCACGCTGGCAACGACCGCGCATACCACCCAAGCCGTGACCTTGGCCGCGGCATTGGCCGCGCTCGTGCGCCGCTATAGCGGCCAGGACGATATCCTCATCGGTTGGCAATTGGCCAATGGCGACCGCTCTGGTGGGGCGGCCACGGTCGACGGCGGCGGTGCCCATCTTCTGCCACTGCGTCTCCGTTTTGCCGAATACACTGGATTCACCGAGCTCTTGACCCAAGCGCGGACCTTGGTCCAGGGCGCACTCGATGGGGCGCAGACCGACGTTGCTGCGCTGATGGATCAAGGCCAAAACGATTCCGACCATACGCCGATCTTCCAAGTCTGCTTGGCAATTGCGCCGCAGCGTCAAGGCGGCTCAGACGGAGCTGATGACGGCGACTACTTCCATGGCGCCGATTATGATCTCGGGTTTGCGATCCGAGAGACTGACGGCAAGGAGAACGACCAAGGACTCGCGCTCATTCTCGACTACAATGCCGAGTTGTACGAGCAAGCCACCGCACAGCGCATGCTGGCCCACTTCCGCATCCTCATCGAGGCCGTACTCGCACAGCCCGAACGCGCGGTCGAGCTCATCGACGTCCGCACTGAAGAGGAAATGGGCCTGCTGGCGTCGTGGAACACCACCGCCGCCAATGTGCCCGTGCGTTGCATCCACGAGATGTTCGCTACGCAGGCGGCCAAGACACCCGACGCCGTGGCCCTGGTGTTTGACGATGAGACAATCACCTACGGCCAACTGGCCCGCCGCGTGCGCGCGCTGGCCGCTCGCCTGCGTCCTTTGGGGGTGGGCGCCAACGTGCTCGTGGGCGTTTACCTCGATCGCTCGCTGGACATGATGGTCGCGCTTTTGGGCGTGCTTGAAGCCGGCGGTGCATATCTGCCCATGGACCACGAGCTGCCGCCAGAGCGGTTGGCCTTTATGCTGGCCGACACCCAGCCGGCCGCGATTGTGAGCCGCAGCGGCATGATCGATGAGCTGCCGGCCACCGATATCGCGCAGATTTTGGTCGAAGAGGTTAGCGAAGAGGTCTCCGCTGACAACAGCAACCCCACCGCCGAAATCGGCCTTGGGCGGCGCCCCGATCCCGACGATCTAGCCTGCGTGCTGTACACCTCGGGTTCCACCGGGCAGCCCAAGGGCGTCATGGTCAAGCACGGCAATCTCGCCAATCACTTTTCGACCTTGGCCGAGCGCGCCGGAGGTCAGGGCGTGTGGCTGGCGGTCTCCAACTACGCCTTTGATCTATCCCTGGTCGAACTGCTTTGGACCCTCACCCAGGGCTTCCGGGTCGTCATTTATCCCGAGACCCGCCGCGCCCAGCGCACCATCTCCGAAGAGATCGTGCGCAACCAAATCACCCATATCCTATGTACGCCCTCGCGCGCTGCCTTGTTTTTGCAAGACCCTGGCGCCGAAGAGGCCATCGGCCGCCTCGAAACCTTGATCCTGGGCGGTGAGATGCTCAGCCCGTCGCTGGCGCGCAGCTTGCGCGACCTCTTGCCCGACCGCTTTGTGAGCATCTACGGCCCCACGGAAACCACCATTTGGTCCACGACCCACACCGTTGATGACGTTGAAGATCCGGTCCCCATCGGCCACGCCATCGTCAATACCGAGATCTTTATCGTCGGCGCCCAGGGCCAACCCCAGCCCATCGGCGTGCCGGGCGAGCTTTGGACCGCTGGCGCCAACGTGACCCGCGGCTATTGGGGCCGCCCGGCGCTCACGGCCGATCGCTACGTGCCCGACCATCTGAGCGGACATCCCGGCCGACGCCTGTACCGCACGGGCGATTTATGCCGCTATCGTGTCGACGGCGTTCTCGAATGCCTGGGCCGCATCGACCTCCAGGTCAAGATCCGCGGCCATCGCGTCGAACTCGGCGAAATCGAAGCCCGCCTGCGCGCGCACGAGGCCGTACAAGACTGCGCCGTCATCCTGCGCAATTTGGGCCATAACGACCAACGCCTGGTCGCCCACTTCGTCGCCAACAGCGAACCTGCGCCCGATCACGACACCCTGCGCGAGCACCTGGCGCAGCGGTTGCCCGACTATATGCTGCCGGCGCTCTTTATTGCCATGGACGCCCTGCCGATGACGCCGAGCGGTAAGCTCGACCGGCGGCGCCTGGCCGCGATGGAGATCGAGTTTGCCGAGCCCGTGCGTGCCCCCATGGCCCTGCCGACGCCGAGCCAAACCCTGATTGCGCAAATCTGGTCCGATATTCTCGGCAGGGACGATATCGGTGCCGAAGATAACTTCTTCGACCTCGGCGGCCACTCGCTCCTCGCCACCCAAGTGCGCACGCGCATTGAGGACACCCTGAGCGTGGCCCTGCCGCTCCGCACCATCTTCGAGGCGCAAACCTTACAAGAATTGGCCCACGAGCTCGATGCCGCCCGCGCCGACGGTGACTCCGATGCTGTGTCCAAGCCCATGGCTGGCGAGCGCCCCGACCTCATCCCGCTGTCTTATGCCCAAGAGCGGCTGTGGCTCTTCCATCAGCTGATCGCCGATAGCTGCATCTACAATATGTCGAGCCAGATCGACATCCGCGGCCCCCTCCAGGTCGAGGCTCTGCGCCGCAGCCTTTTGGCTCTGGTAGATCGCCACGAGGTGCTGCGTACCACGTTCGCAACCGTGGACGAACAGCCGGTGCAGCGTATCCACCCCATCGACGATTTCAACTTGCCCGTGATCGATCTTGGCGATGTCTCCCCCAGAGAGCGACAGGCGGCCGTGGCCGAGATCGCCGAGGGCGAAGCCAGCCGGCCCTTTAACCTGACCGAAGATCGCCTGCTGCGGGCACAGCTGGTGCGCCTGAGTGACGAATGGCATTGCCTCTGCTTATCCATGCATCATATCGCCGCCGACGGCTGGTCTATCGGTATCCTTCTCGACGACTTGGGCCAGCTGTACCGCAGCTATTGTCGCGATGAAGAGCCGGCACTGCCGCCGCTGCCGGTGCAGTACGCCGATTTCTCCCTGTGGGAGCGCGACTGGCTCGACGGCCCCGCTATGGACGCCGAGATCGCATATTGGGAACAGCAGCTCGCCGACTTGCCCCGACTGCAGCTGCGTACCGACCGGCCGCGGCCGGCAGTGCAGAGCTTCCGCGGCTGGACCCGCTATTTCGACTTGCCGGCCCCTGTGGCCGTGCGTCTGGCCGCCTTGGGCAGCGACGAAAAAGCCACCCCCTTTATGGTGCACCTGGCCATCTTCCAGGTGCTCATGCAGCGCTATACCCGCCAGACCGATATCGTTGTCGGCACCGACGCCGCCAATCGCGAGCGCTTTGAACTTGAGCGCCTCATCGGTTTCTTCACCAATCAAGTGGTGCTGCGCACCGACTTGAGCGGCAATCCGCGTTTTCGCGACCTCATCACCCGGGTGCGCCAAGTGGTGCTCGACGCCTTTGAGCATCAGCACACTCCATTTGGCCACTTGGTCCACCGGCTCAGGCCCGATCGCG
>JAAUYH010123006.1_pt1 | contig 17337 bp, 12 predicted proteins | sample 7278061 | NCBI WGS metagenome assembly JAAUYH01 (sample SAMN14350203, study PRJNA611818) | marine sediment metagenome | isolation source: surface marine sediment (0.6m) | place: French Polynesia: Moorea | collected 2018-08 | reverse complement strand
TTCTCTTTTCTGACCCTGAGCGCGTACGCTGTTTACTCTCCCTTTTGTAACACTATATTTTGACATACAAGCTTCAGCCCAGATAAGTTTCAAAATGAGAATTGCTGTCTTCTTTCTTCTTCTTCTACGTTCACAAGAGATTCTTTGTCTTCTTGATTGGCAAAAAACGGACGATGGGGAGAACCATACCAAATCGTAGTAAAGAATGGCTTATGTTTTTTTTGTTGGAGACGCATAAATTTCAGTGCTTCTGCCACAATTACTTTAGAAGAGTCCCCCTTAAACTCCTCAAATTTACCATTTCGACTCAAAATTGGATTGAGCTCAAAGAAGTTGGTTGTGGACAACCATTGCTCGAAACCAAAGCGTCCAGGATTGTAAGGATCTGTAGCCAAAATAGGAACACCAGGGCCTTGAATACCATCTAGATGCCATTTGCCAAAATGAGCAGTCGCATAACCTTGCTGACGAAGAGCCTCGGCTAGAGTGCGTTCTTGTAGTCGTAGGGCATGACTATGGTTAATAACTCCTGTTCGATCGTTAGAACGTCCTGTTAGTACTGTTGCACGAGTAGGCGAGCAGTTAGGCGCACCTGCATAAAAGCGATCGAATCGAAGCCCATTTTTTGCCATTTCATCTAGATTAGGAGTCTTCAAAATAGGATGATTATAGTAACCTACTTGACCCCAGCCCTGATCGTCCGACATGACCAAAATAATATTTGGTTTTGAAGTATTGATAGCTATATTAGTATTTGCAGCGACATTATAGGTAAATACTAGTACAATAACCGCAATTATGGTTATAACAAAAGCAAGTATTTTCATCTATTAAGTTTTCCTCTTTGACACGTCCATCGCTAAAATTTATTTACCAGGGTGAACGCAAAAGTTTCTTACGTTTCAACTCGGTTCTTTTTAGGGATCGAGATTTCAAGAGTCTAGCGATTTGCACTTTTGCCTTTATTGAGACATCACATGATACACTATTCTCTCAATAAGCTTCCGATTAATAACCTTGACTTGCCTCTGCTATCGAATCAATGTCTTTTGCTAAAGTCCTTGACTATTAATTATTTCATACTACTTGGCAATTGTGAATAATTTATTTACCCTTACTACATTGCCCCTCTCACTTTCTCTACGTAATGTTCAAGTTTTGAAAAGCCTGACTTTGACCCTTTTTTGCTCTCTAAATAAATAGAAAAAAATTACCTAAAAAAATATACTGTATGGATTTCCTATTTCTTATTTCTTTCAGGGTAAAGTGAATCTAATCACACCACACTGCGAGGACATATGCCCAGTTCTCTTACCAAAAGTATTAGTCAAAATCTACAGCCAACCTCAGCCTGGGCAATCATATTAGGATTTTTTTTATTTTTAACCCTGTGCTTCTTAGTGGATGCAGGTCGCATTCTCATTCTCATTTTTCCTTTGGGTTCTTTAGCTATAGCTATATTTCTCTATCTGCGTCATCCCCTGCTTTACACGGGTTTTACATGGTGGATGTGGTTTGTCGGCCCGTTTATCCGTCGCCTGATTGACTATCAAAGCGGTCATCCTACCCCAGGTCCGTGGTCGCTAACGCCAATGTTAGTGACTTCTGTTTCTTTTATTACTTTAATCCGATATTTGCCTAAATTCTTAGATCGCCAAGATACTTTTCCGTTTATTCTTAGTTTGGGTAGCGTTTTTTACGCCTTTCTCCTGGCATTAATTGATGAAAAGAGTATCATCAGTTCCAGCCTAAACTTTTTAACTTGGGCAACTCCGATTTCTTTTGGTATGCATATAGTCATCAATTGGCGAAATTATCCTCAGTACAGTAAAAACGTTCAGCGAGTCTTTCTTTGGGGCGTTACTGTTATGGGATTGTATGGTGTCTGGCAATATTTAGTCGCACCTCCATGGGATCGATTTTGGCTGAAAAGCGTGGGTAATCTTACTTACGGTCGTCCTGAACCTTTGGGAATTAGGGTGTGGAGTACGATGATTATTCCCCAGAAATTTGCCGTTGTGATGATGGTAGGTTTACTGCTGTTATTTATTATTCGAGGGAATCTGCGATTTATTGCTGCTGGAGTTGGTTATTTAGCTTTTCTCTTAACTAGAGCGCGTACTGCCTGGATGTGTTGGGTAATAGGGCTACTGATTTTATTGCCTTCTTTGAAAAATAAGTTTCAGATGCGGATAATTGCTAGCCTGATAGCGTTAGCAATAGTTGTCGTTCCCTTAACTAGCATCGAGCCATTCTCTACTGTCATTGGTTCTCGGTTAGAAAGTTTTTCTGATATCAGCAATAGCGATAATAGTTACCAAGCAAGGCTCGAAGGTTACAACGAACTAATTGGTGCTGCTGGAGCTGAGATTATTGGTAAGGGATTGGGAACTAGATTAGAAAGTAAAACTAGCCAATTAGCTGCCTTCGACAATGGCTTTTTAGTAATGGTTTTTACCTTGGGTTGGTTGGGTACTATTCCTTACCTGACAGGAATATTTATGCTCATCTTTAAACTGCTAAACAGTTCCGTCACTGGAAATTGCTATTAGCGAAGGAAGAAAACTTCCTCCTAACAATTATTTAGAAATTAACTATGAAGATTTAGTTCAATCTCCACAAGAAGGAATGTTGGAAATTGCTAACTTTATTGAGTTAGAAAATCCTCAGCCCATGATTGATTTTGCAGTTAGTACTGCTAATCGTTCTCGAATTGACCGATGGAAAGATACTTTTGATAATCAGCTTTTAAACGAAATTAAAGAAATTATGGAACCAACAATGACTAAGTTGGGATATCAATGGGACACCTCAAAAAAATCAAGCTACACCGATCGGGTTAGTCGCTGAGGCAAGTTAAAAAAAATTTGATGGTGATTCCTAGGTAGTGAAAAATGAAAAGCAAGACAAAAAAATAGGGATGTTGCCAAAAACACCCCTAGGTACAAGTTGAGTAATTACTATTTACTTGACTTTAAAAAATAGCTGCAAGCTTTTTAACTATTAGCCTTAATTGACGCACTTGTTTGATTGTAAGCTTCTAACTCAATTTGAACTGGTTTTAAGTCCCATATTTCTCGACAGTATTCATTAATAGTGCGATCGCTAGAGAATTTACCCATCCGTGCAGAATTAAGAATAGACATACGAGTCCATTTTGCCTGGTCTTTATAGGCTTTAGAAACTTCTTCCTGACAGTCAATATAAGCTTGGAAATCTGCCAAAAGCATATAAGGATCGTCATAGAGTAAACCATCAATGATAGGTTGAAATAGTCTGGTATCGCCGTGGCTGAAATAACCTTTGGCAATGCGATCGATCACGGCTTTGAGGTCTTGATTCTGCTCATAGTATTCCATTGGTTCGTAACCTTTGGATTTCATCCGATAGACTTCTTCGGCGGTTAACCCAAAGAGGAAGAAGTTTTCTGCTCCTGCTTCTTCCCGAATCTCAATATTAGCTCCATCCAGAGTACCAATAGTTAAGGCTCCATTCATGGCAAATTTCATGTTACCCGTACCAGAAGCTTCTTTACCCGCTGTAGAAACTTGTTCGGATAAATCCGCAGCAGGATAGACTTTTTGTCCCAGAGAAACATTAAAGTTAGGAATAAAGACTACTTTGAGACGACCTCTCACATCGGGGTCTTTATTGACTACTTCGGCTACTGCATTAACTAACTTAATAATCAATTTAGCCATAAAGTAACCAGGAGCAGCTTTTCCGCCAAAAATAAAAGTACGAGGAACAATGTCAACGCTAGGGTTCTTTTTAATGCGATTGTAAAGATGGATAATATGTAAGACGGCTAAATGCTGACGCTTATATTCGTGAATACGTTTAACTTGCACATCAAAAATAGAGTTGATATTAACATCAATATTGCGAGTTTTTTTGATGTAAGCGGCCAAATTAGCTTTGTTTTGTTGTTTTATTTCTCGCCAACGACGACAAAACTCGGGATCGCCCACATATCTTTCAATTCCTCTCATCTGGTCTAAATCTTTTAACCAGCCATCACCAATTTTTTCTGTAACTAATTCAGAAAGAAGAGGATTACTCAGTAGTATCCAACGACGAGGTGTTACCCCATTAGTTTTGTTGAAGAATTTTTCGGGCCAAAGTTTAGCAAAGGTTTTAAGAGTATCTTTTTTGAGCAATTCCGTGTGTAATGCAGCTACTCCATTAATAGCATGGCTACCAACACAAGCAAGATTTGCCATCCGTACCTGTTTTTCTCCGCCCTCTTCAATAATTGATAGTTTGTTCAACAATTCTTCGTCTTCAGGGAACCAAACTTTAACATCTTCGAGAAAACGGTGATTGATTTCGTAAATAATCTCTAGATGTCTAGGCAAAAGTTTTTTGAACAGTTTGACAGACCAACGTTCCAACGCTTCTGGCATTAAAGTATGGTTAGTGTAAGCTAGGGTTTTTTGAGTAATATCCCAAGCTTGATCCCACTCTATACCATGTTCGTCTAAAAATAAGCGCATCAACTCTGCTACTGCTACAGCTGGATGAGTATCGTTGAGTTGAATGGCTGCTCTTTCGTGGAAGTTATCTAAAGTAGGATGGAGATGGAGATGGATACGGATTAAATCTTGAAGAGAAGCAGAAACAAAGAAGTATTGTTGAGCTAATCTTAGTTCTCTCCCTTGGGGTGTATTGTCATTGGGATAGAGGACTTTAGAGATGGTTTCCGAACTCATCTTTTCTGCTACTGCCCGGTCGTAGTTACCAGCATTAAAAGCTTCAAAGTTAAATTCTTCACTAGCTTCTGCTTTCCAGAGACGGAGAGCATTGACCGTATTAGTTTGGTATCCTGGTACTGGTGTATCAAAAGGAATCGCTTTAACCGTGCGATCGCTAATCCAGCAAACTCGATAGTTACCCTTATCATCGTGATAAGTTTCGGTATGCCCACCTAATTTAACTTCTACAGAATCTTCAGGACGGGCAATTTCCCAAGGATTACCAAACAATAACCAGTTATCGGGAATTTCTGCTTGCCAGCCGTCTCTTAAGGCTTGGTGAAAGATACCAAATTCATAACGAATACCGTAGCCAATAGCAGGCATTTCTAAGCTAGCGAGAGAATCGAGAAAGCAAGCAGCCAACCTGCCCAAACCACCATTACCCAAGCCTGGATCTGGTTCTTGTTCGATTAAGTCCTCAAGATTGAGACCAGATTCAGCCACTACTTGGCGTATTTTATCGTAAATACCCAGATTGACGAGATTATTACCTAGATGACGACCCATCAAGAATTCTGCTGAGAGATAGCAGACAACCTTAACATTTTCCTCGTAATAGGTTCGCCCAGTTTTGACAAAACGATGGAGGAGTCGGTCTCTAACAATATAAGCCAGAGCATTATAGTAATCGCGGAGTGTGGCAGTAGATTCGTCTTTGCCCAGAAGATAAAACAAATGATCGGCAAAAGCACGTTTAAGAGTTTCTATACTCATACCCGTGCGGTCATCTTCTATTTGAATATTTCCTTGGACACGAATATTAGTAGAATCTTGACTTGAGATGGAACTGTTAGGAGATTGACCAGTCTGTTTAGAAAAAACATTCATAATCTATTTATTGATTCTGGTGTTGACGTTATGCAATTAAGAATTAGTTTTTAGTGTTTACTATCTTAACCTCGAGGCCCAAGACCAATTTTGCTTGCGTAAATAGCGCGATCGCCTAATTCTTCTTCTATTCTTAGTAAGCGGTTATATTTGGCTACTCTTTCACTACGACAAAGAGAACCAGTTTTAATTTGTCCCGCGCGAGTTGCCACGGCTAGATCGGCAATGGTGGTATCTTCTGTTTCTCCCGAACGATGAGAGATAACAGAACGATAACCACTGCGAGTAGCTAAGTCAATAGTTTCTAAGGTTTCAGTGAGAGTCCCAATCTGATTGAGTTTTATTAAAATGGCATTTCCTACTCCCGATTCGATACCTTTTTGTAGTCTGGTAGGATTGGTCACAAACAAGTCATCTCCCACTAACTGAACGCGCGAACCTAGCCTATCAGTTAGCATTTTCCAACTACTCCAATCTTCTTCATGGAGTCCATCTTCAATGGAAATAATCGGATATTGATCTACTAGTTGTTCTAAATAATTAATAAAATCTTCAGAAGTATGGGGCGAACCATCGTAAATATACTGGCCATCTCGGTAAAATTCACTAGCAGCCACATCCATAGCTAAGGCTACTTGTTCTCCTGGTTTGTATCCTGCTTGTTCGATCGCGGTAATGAGTAAATCTAACGCCTCTTGGTTAGAACCCAAGTTAGGAGCATAACCACCTTCATCTCCTACCCCAGAAAGCAAGTTTTTCTCTTTTAACACTTTACTCAAAGAGGCAAAAACTTCTGCACCCCAACGGAGTGCTTCTCTAAAAGAATCTGCCCCTACTGGCATAATCATAAATTCTTGAAAATCTACATTATTATCCGCGTGTGCCCCTCCGTTGATTACATTCATCATGGGTACGGGTAATACATTAGATAGGGGACTACCCAGATAACGATAGAGAGGAAGTTGCAGTTCTTCGGCTACTGCTTTAGCTGTGGCTAAAGAAACCGCTAAGATTGCGTTTGCGCCTAAATTCTTCTTATTAGAAGAACCATCGCGATCGATCATTTTATAATCGATCGCTACTTGGTCTAAAGCATCCATATCTACTATTGTCGGGGCGATTTTTTCACGGACATTTCTCACTGCCGTGAGTACTCCTTTACCACCGTAGCGATGATGGTCTTCGTCTCTTAATTCATGGGCTTCAAATGTACCTGTAGATGCACCACTAGGGACTTGAGCCAATCCTACCGCACCACTTTCTAATCTTACTTCTGCTTCTACCGTTGGACGACCGCGAGAATCTAAAATTTCTCTGGCTGCGATCTCTTCGATTAGTACTTCTGTTTGACTCAGCATAGGTTCTCCTTTTCGTTGTTATGGTTATGGTTATTGGTAGTGGACAATAGTTAGGTAAGCAGGAGGGTAGAGGAGCAAGGGAAAAGAGGGGCAGGGGAACTATAAAAAATTAATCTTTCTACCTTGTCTTCCCTATCTCCCTTACCTCCCTTATCTTCCTCAACCGTTCAATTTAGATTCACACAAGAACTCTATTGTGCCATCAGAATTACTGATGAGCGTGGCTTTAAGATATATTTTGTTTTTTCGATAATCTTGGCAGTTTCTGGGGGACAAAAATCTTCTGGTGTAGGTAAGCTGGTATCGACTATACGATACCAATTTTGTTGAGAACTAGACAGAGTTGGTAAGGCCAATTCTACTTTTTCCCAAAAATTATTCAGCATAATATACAAATATTCTTTTTTATAGGGATAATTGAGGGCAAAAGCTAAACAATAAGACTCATTTTCTTCATTTTCTTGGCTTTCCTCTTTTTCTTTTTCTTCTGGCAAACTAACTTCATCCCAGCGAATATGAGGTTTTCTTTTATCAGTAGTAGAAAGAAACTTTTCGAGCCGAAAAATTTCTCTAGCTTGAATAAAATGAATTAAACCCTTAACAAAGCGTAATACATCTAAATTTTCCTCGACTAAATCCCAATCAAACCAGTTAAGTTTATTATTTTGACAGTAAGTATTATTATTTCCTTTTTGTGTTCGTCGGACTTCATCCCCCATCAAAATCATGGGAGTCCCTTGAGAAACAAATAAAATCGTCAACATATTTTTAATTTGTTGCGTCCGCAATTGCTGGATTTCAGGGTCAGTTGTTTCTCCTTCTACGCCACAGTTCCAACTAAAATTATGATTACAGCCATCACGGCTATTTTCTCCATTGGCTTCATTATGCTTGTGATTGTAAGAAACTAAGTCATTGAGAGTAAAACCATCGTGACAGGTAATAAAATTAATACTGCGATTTGGTTCTCTTTCTGGTTGAGGATAAATATCGGGACTGCCCATAATCCTATTCGCCACTTTTTCGGTCATGCCTGCATCGCTTTTGACGAAACAGCGTACATCATCCCGAAATTGCCCATTCCATTCCGAAAAGCGATCGCCCACAAAAGAACCGACTTCGTATAATCCTCCTGCATCCCAAGCTTCGGCAATTAGTTTTGTTCCCGATAACATGGGATCGGAATCGATCGCCCAAACAATTGGTGGATGTTCTAAGGGTAAGCCCCAATAATCTCGCGACATGACAGAGGCAAGATCGAAGCGAAAGCCATCTACGTGCATTTGATTCACCCAGTAGCGCAAACAATCCATAATCATCCCCCCAACTACAGGATGAATGGCTTTAATCGTATTGCCACAACCACTATAGTTGGTATACAAAGCGGGATTCTCTTTTTCTAAGATGTAGTAGGTTTTATTATCCAAGCCTCGAAAGGATAGGGTAGGTCCTTTCTGATTGCCTTCGGCGGTATGATTGAATACTACATCTAAAATTACTTCTATTCCTGCTCGATGAAAAGCTTTGACCATATCGCGAAATTCATTCATCGGTCCCAGGGGATCGCGACGGGAACTATATTGGCGATGGGGGGCAAAAAAAGCGACAGTGCTATAACCCCAATAATTAGTTAGAGAAGGAGAGATAACATCTTGCTCATCAAACTGATGGATGGGCATTAATTCTACTGCCGTAATTCCCAATTTTTGCAAATAAGGAATCTTTTCCACTAATCCAGCATAAGTACCTCTTCTTTCGGGAACAATACCAGAGTTAGCACTGCGAGTAAAACCCCCGACATGAAGTTCGTAAATTACACTGCTAGCATAGGGTGTTTCTAACAGGCGATCGTCTTCCCAGTCGTATGCACTGGGGTCGGCAACTACCCCCTTAAAAGCATAAGCACAGTTATCTACACCATGAACACTGGCAGCCTCACGACTATAATTGTCATTATTAACAACCGCTTTAGCAAAGGGATCGAGCAAAACCTTAGAATGATCGAAATAATATCCCCTCTCTGGTGCATATACTCCATATGCCCGATAAGCATAAATCTGACCGGCACCAATCTTAGGCACAAATACATGCCAATAATATGAAGTTTTATTTAGTTTTGGATCGAACTGAATAATTCTTTCGGGTGTAGCTGCTTCTGGTGAGTCAAACAATAATAACTCAATTAATTGGGCTCTTTTAGAGTAAATACAGAAGTTGACACCATCGGGATAAACTGTAGCACCTAGAGGATGACTTATACCAGGTAAAACACTGGGATTCATTGAATATTTCCAGATAGAGAACAAAAGTTGGCTGATAACTGATGTGGGAGGTTGGCAATGCCTTTTAACTAGCTGTCAGCTATCAGCTAAGAGCTTGTTTGAGTGAAGTGGATTTTAACTTCAACCTCACCAACCCCCCACAAGTTTAGACCAGAATACTCATTGCTGCTTCTTTCTCGGCCATCGACAAGATTAGATCGATCATGCGGTTAGAATAACCCCATTCGTTGTCATACCAAGAGACAACCTTAAAAAAGTTACTATTTAATTCGATCCCCGCTCCCGCATCAAAGATACTCGAATGAGAATCTCCTGTAAAATCAGTAGATACTACGGCATCTTCGGTATAACCCAAAACTCCCTTCATTTCTCCTTCCGCAGCTTGTTTCATTGCTGCACAAATTTGTTGGTAACTAGTAGCTTTGTCGGTACGGAAAGTTAAATCGACGACAGAAACATCGGGAGTGGGTACGCGAAATGCCATACCTGTTAGCTTTCCTTTGAGTTGAGGCAAAACTAAAGTGACTGCTTTAGCTGCCCCTGTAGAAGCAGGAATAATATTTTGGGCTGCACTGCGTCCCCCGCGTAAATCTTTTTTACTAGGGCCATCTACTGTAGGTTGAGTGGCTGTCATAGCATGAACTGTAGTCATTAAGCCTTCTGCCAATCCAAAGTTATCATCGATCACTTTAGCAATGGGAGCGAGACAATTAGTAGTACAACTGGCATTAGAAACAATCCGGTCTTGTTTGGGATCGAAGGTTTCGTGATTAACGCCAACTAGGAGAGTTTTAATCTTATCTGGGTCTTTAGTAGGTGCAGATAGTACTACTCTTTTTGCTCCTGCTTGCAGATGTTTGCTGGCACCTTCATGGGTAGTAAATAAGCCTGTAGCCTCAACTACATATTCCACCCCATATTCTTTCCAAGGCAATTGTTCGGGATTTTTGACCGAAATGCAAGGAATAAATTGACCATTAACTACAATACCATCTTCTTTAGCTTCTACTGTGCCAGGAAAACGACCATGGGTAGAGTCGTATTTAAGTAGATAGGCGATGTTTTTGGGTGGTACTAAATCGTTAATACAAGTAAATTCAATGTCAGGATTAGCTAAACCAGCGCGAAATACTAGTCTGCCAATGCGCCCAAAGCCATTAATAGCTACTTTGATAGTTGCCATAGATCTAACTCCTTCTCGAAACTATCGAGTTTATTAGTGTAAATATGCTGGCGAAAATAAATTTGACTATTTTCTTTTGTAGATTGTTTTGATTGTAGAGGGTACTTATCTTTATTAAATCTGCAAATTCTCTTTTTTTGAAGTAGGTAAAGTTTAAGAAAGAATTAATTAATTATCTACATTTTTACTTGGCAATTGATTACGATAATAATCTAAAGGCAAAGTGTTTGACTCTTCTGGAGGCTTTAAACTTCCTAATGGTGCAGATCGATCGCCTGATGCTTCCTGGGTAGAGTTATCTCGATGGAATAGTTTAACTCGTCAACAACAAGAACATTTTGTTCCCCTCTGTCCTGACGTGAGTTCGACGAAGCAAAAAAATTGAAATTTTTCGAGTTTAAATGGTGGTTAGATATACTTGAAACCCTCATTTTTCCGTAGAAAAAATTATAACTCCGAATTCCGAACTCACGTTGTCCTGATTTTGTAGTAGAGTTACCCTCTCTTTCTGATACCTAGAAAGCGACTCGAGCGAAAATGGAAGAGTATAGAAATAATGGTGCCAAACTATGATGGTTAATCGATCCGCAACAAAAAGTAGTCGAAATTTATCGTTCCGAGCGAGAAGTAGAAGTTTTACAATCTCCTAATACAGTATCGGGAGAACATATTACCTGATTTTAATTTAGATTTAGCAGAAATTTTTGAGTAAAAATGAATGAAGAAAGCGATCGCCCTAGAAAAATTAAAACAATCGATCGACATAAAGTTAATTAAATTTTTTTAGGTATTTCCTGTTAAGATTTTAATTAACCAGTAAGATTGTAATTGTTCTGTAGCAATTTTTAGGGCTTGGACTAAAGATACATCCAAGTCTTTATTGTGAAGATCGATTACTAATTGATAAATGAGTTCAAAATTAACTCTATTTTCTTTATTCATTATTTGAAATTTACCATTGGGAAGATTATTTAATTTATCTCTTTCTTCTCTACCAACTCTTCCAGTTATCAAAGGTCTTCTAATATCTCGCCACAGCCAAAAATTAATATCTGGGCAATTGATAACTAGTTCATTATAATTTTTGATACGGGAAGTAAAAGAACGGCTATCTATCTGTAAAAACCCAATCGAGAATTTTTGCTCCTTGTGGTTAATAACAATCTGTTCGGGAATTCTTTTTTTTCCTAAACGAAGATGCTCTATCTTAATATCTTTAAAACGAGCAAAAGCTTCTGCAATAACCTTGATTTTACCAACATCATCGCTATCACTAATAATTTGTAATTTATGATAATTATTTTCGATTAATTTTCTTTGCTTTTCAAGATAAATAATTACCCAATTTTTTGAAGGCGTGGCGGTCTCGGTAACTTCTAAATTTAGATTATTAAATAAGTCAGTAATACCAGTCAAAAATCGTTGAAATTGACTTAGTTTTATCTCTAACTTATCTAATCTTTGTTCTATTTCTTCTTCTTTGGGGGAAATAATATCTGAAATTGATTTAGGCAAAGGTATACCATTTACCTTGTAACGATAATAATCTGCTGCTTTATTTAAAACTGTACGAATTGAATTGCCAGACAAAATTTGTTCTAATTCATCGCGAGTAAACAATGTTTCAACATCAACACCAACAGTTTTAGTTTTTAACTCTAAAATTTGTCTGAGTTCGAGTTTATTTGGTTTTTCTAAATAGACTTGATGTTGAGATATTCGCTGGATAATTGAATTATCAAAAACTTGCTGAAACTGTTGCCAGCGGTCGGGAAATAAATTAAGTAGAATAAGACTATTAGGAACATGAGTAAAAAGCTCTTTAATTGCTTCACCAAAACCAAGTAAGAGTTGCTTATTATAAGGTAAACCCAACCCTTCTAACTGATCGAAGACAATAATTATGGGTTCATCTAATAGAGAAAGTTTACTAAGCACGGCAATAGCTTCTAAAGAAAAAGCTTCTTTACTAATTTCTTCATGCCAATTATCCAATCCAATTTTATTCGATTCTTCAGGATGCAGTTCATCTGCTGCTAACCATCTAGTTACCAATTTCTTATAGTTAAGATCGGAATAACTACAATATTTAATAATGCCTTTAATTATTTGTTTAGAATAACCAGCAGCACCATAGCGATCGAGCCACCATTCAATCGTAATTTTTTCAATGTATTGCCAATATTCTCTTTTTTTTTGAGTTCCTTCAGAACCCAAAATATTATAAATATTGAGATGATTATCCTGAATACCCTCTAAAATATATTGTTCTTTTTGAATATTTCTTTTTTGTGCTGTTTCCTTAATGATTTGAAAAAAGCTGTTAGCCAATAAATTTTCTAATTGAGTACGCTCGTTATCGGGAACTTTTTCAACTAAAGACTCTAAAATTCGACTATAGATATGATAAATAATCGCATCGGGATTATTAGGTTGTCGAATAAAAACCAGGCGATTAACTTTAAGCAATTCCTTAGCTAACCGCATAATCAAATGAGTTTTACCCGTACCAGAATCGCCAATAATTACCGCCCCTTTACTCTGATGATTGAAATCATTTTTTATTTCGGCAAGAAGAGTTTTTAGGAAATTGAACTGACTTTGATAAATAGAATTTAAATCTGCATGAGTTTGGAAAGGATTATCTACTCTATTACTAGCAAAAGGATTAGATTTATCTCGAAGATGATGAATGGTTTTTTGTTCCATTATTATTTCTTTTATCCTATTTTAACTCTCAGATAAAACTTCTCCAAAAGCAAAACCAGGAGCAGCAAGCACAAAGATAGTAGAAGGTAAATTAGCAACTCTGGCTTGCAATGTTTCGTAGTAATGAGTGTAATTATCTCCTGGTTTTGCCATCCCCAAGAAAATTAAGTCAGCATTTTGAGAAGATTGGTGCAGAATATCGGGAAAAGAGCGTCCCTCCGCTTCTATTACTTGAGATACTACATCAATACGTAGCCTCTTAACAAAATCATTTAAATTATTTTGGGCAGCAGCAGCAGCAGCGAGATCGGGTACTACTAATTTGAGATGAATTTTGGCATTACGCCAATTAATATCGGTACGCAACAAATAAGCAAGTAATAGCATTAAACTACCATTATTCTGCATACCGCCCCACCAAACATCGATCCGACGGCGATAACCAAAACTATTCTGGGTATTTTCCCGAAAAATTACGATATTACGCTTACTATTATGAACACTAGCAATTAGTTGACAGTATTGTTCGCGACGAGATGGTTCTTCGCTATCACCTAGAACAATTGTATTGGGAACCAAAGGACCTAAACCATAGGCTTCGATCAAGCGCAATGCACCATCAAATGGATTATTCGCTGTAACAACTCGAACTAAAGATTGTATTCCTCTTTTGTCTAAATAGTCGCGGATGGTTTTTTCTAATTTGACCTGTTGACCTAAATTCCGAGAACCGCTAGGAAGAATACTAGAAACAGTCATTAAACCACGATTGTGGCTAAAACCATCGGCTAATTCAATTAAAGACCAGCGTTTTTGTGGTGCGCCAGAAAGTACTAGTAGATGGGGTCGCCAATTTTTTGGATCGTCTTGATGGTCTACCTGAAAAATTCCTTTACTAATTAAAGCCATCCACAGCCCACGACGGACATCTCCCCAGGTGGCACGAATTTCTCGTTGTTGTAACCAAAAATAGATAATTAAAACAATAATAGCTGCAACCACCGTAGCGATCGCATTAATTAAAAACATTACCCCCAAACAGCCTATCGCCCCTAGGAGAGATAAAGACCAATGCACCTTAAAAGTGGGACGAAAAGAAGGACTTTCTAAAAAACCTTCGATCGCTGCTGCCACATTGAGTACTAAGTAGGTAGTCAGAAAAAACATACTCAGCACTGGGGCAATTAAATCTAACTTATTGACACAAACGGCTGCTACAGCGATCGCCAGAGTTAAAATAGTGCCGTTACGGGGTTCATCTTCTCTACCATGACCATTACCTAAAAAGCTCAACCAACGGGGTAAAACTCCATCTCTAGCTAACGCCTGAAGCACGCGAGGCGCACCTAAAATACTACCAATAGCACTACTCAGAGTTGCCCCCCAAACTCCCAGTAAAATAGCAGGACCCCAAATAGCTATTTTCTGCATGACCAAAGGATTATTAATTAAACTGGCGGTATCTGCTCTAATTGCCAAAAAAATCGGCAGAATCATGTAGATTAAATATCCCGTTCCTACCGCAGCGAGAGTCCCCGTCGGAATAGAACGGATAGGATCTTTTAAGTCGCCAGACATATTTACCCCTGCCATAATTCCCGTTACTGCCGGGAAAAATACCGCAAATACAGTCCAAAAGGGGGCTGCATTTTCTGGTGGGGGAATAAATACTTGAGGTGTGGCATTAGGCAGAGGATGCCCAAAAACAAATGACAGCAAAGACAAAGCGATCGCTGCCATAATAAAATACTGAGCTTTGATAGCAATATCCGCAGAAGTAAGAGCCAGTATTCCTACCAAAACTGTAATAATTAAAGCTACATATAATTGGCTCAGATTGGGAAAAGTTTGCACCACACTCTCGGCAAAACCGATAGTGTAAAGAGCTACGGATAAAGCCTGAGCAAAATACAAAGAAATACCAACAGCCCCTCCTGTTTCTAGCCCCAGAGAACGACTGATCATGTAGTAAGCACCGCCAACCCGCACTACTCTATCTGTAGCGATCGCACATACCGATAGAGACGTGAGAAAAGTAATAGCAGTAGATAGTGTGACAATAATTAGCGTGTTAATCAGACCAGCATTACCCACCACCCAACCAAAGCGCAAATACATGATTACACCCAGGATGGTCAGAATGGAAGGAGTATAAACTCCACCAAAAGTACCCAAACCAGAAGCATTCGTCTCTAAGGAAGAGCCAGAATTAGATTTTGAACCAATACCGAAAGGTAGTTTCACTGTTTAAGGGCAAAAAGTAATTTCAGTAACAACAATTGTTTCCCAGTCTAATTTATTTGTAATCTAACTCTAAGGGTAAATGCTAATAATTCTGGAGAAAGATTTGCGCGATCGACCAATACCCCCAAATTCTAATTTTTTACTCTAGAAATTAGGAAAATCGATGTTACTATAAGAGTTTGCAGTATTATATTTATCTAGATAAAAATATGGCTTTGACTCAAAAGCGCAAGCAAGAACTAATCACCGAATATCAAGTCCACGAAACCGACACTGGTTCTGCCGATCTTCAAGTAGCGATGCTTACCGCTCGAATTAATCAACTAACTCAGCATCTTAAAAATAACGATAAAGACCATTCTTCTAGACGAGGACTACTTAAAATGATTGGTCGTCGTAGACGTTTATTATCGTACATTAATAAACAAGACTCAGAACGCTATAAGCAGTTAATTGGTCGTCTTGGTATTCGTCGTTAATCATTACCAAATTTTATGTCTTCTGAAGAGAAACGGGGCCGTTTACCTTTTGAACCCCGTCAAAATAAGAAAAAAACTCCAAAAAAAGCTCCTACTAAGGTTGAAAGCCAATCAAAATCAACCAAGACATCTCCAAAGTCCGAGAAAAAATCAAACCGTAAGGCATCAAATGCTCGTTCAGTAGATGCCTCTGATGCCAGCTTATCCGCTATTCCTGATGTAGTAAGCAAGAGAATGGCTCGTCGAATGGCTTTCTTTTGTGGCATTCCTACAACTTTGGGGGTCTCGTCCTTTTTTATCTTTTATTGGATATCTAGTCATCAATGGCTAGTATTGCCTCCTTATATAGCCCTATTTGTCTCATTGAGTTTATTTGGGCTGGGGTTTATCGGTTTGAGTTATGGACTCTTTTCTGCTTCTTGGGACGAAACTCAAGTAGGTAGCTGGTTAGGTTTAGAACAAGTTAAAGTTAATTGGCAAAGAACCACTAGTGCTTGGAAAGCTTCCCGTAAAAAAGCCAAGGAAAATTAATTCATAGTCACAATCTCCGCCCTGAAGGACGGAGCTTTAATTAAAAATTAAAAAAATCATTTTGAATTTTTAATTTTGCATTTTTAATTCCGAGGGAATTCTCCTATCCTTGCCCTGAAAAGACAAGACTTACATCGAAAGTCCCGAAGATAAAACAGTTGTGGTGAAGGAGATTCTTTGCATAAGCCAACTATTGAAACCGTAGGTAAATACCAAACCCGTACACTTATTTAAAAACATCCCCAAAAGAATTAAATTATGATTATAGTCATGAAGGTCGGTTCTCCCGATGTAGAAATTAAGCGTATCAGCGAAGAAATGCAGCAATGGGGACTGATACCAGAAAAAATTATTGGCAAACATAAAGTGGTAATTGGATTAGTGGGCGATACCGCCTCTCTCGATCCCCTGCAAATTCAAGAAATTAGTCCTTGGATTGAAGTAGTACTGAGAGTAGAAAAACCCTTTAAGCGTACTAGCTTAGAGTTTCGTCATGGAGAGCAAAGCGAAGTAGTAGTATCTACCCCGAATGGTGCGGTTACTTTTGGTAAAAACCATCCTCTAGTCGTAGTGGCGGGCCCTTGTTCGGTAGAAAATGAAGAGATGATTATAACCACAGCCAAGCGGGTTAAAGCTGCGGGAGCTAAATTTTTAAGAGGTGGTGCTTATAAACCCCGTACCTCTCCTTATTCTTTCCAAGGTCATGGTGAAAGTGCTTTAGGTTTACTGGCAGCAGCTAGGGACGCTAGTGGCTTGGGTATTATTACTGAGGTAATGGATACAGCTGATGTAGAAAAAATAGCTGAAGTTGCCGATGTGCTACAAGTTGGGGCGAGAAATATGCAAAATTTTGCCCTCTTGAAAAAAGTAGGAGCGCAAGATAAGCCAGTATTGCTAAAACGGGGAATGGCTGCGACCATCGATGATTGGCTCATGGCAGCAGAGTATATTTTAGCAGCAGGTAAT
>JAAUYH010000341.1_pt1 | contig 17340 bp, 14 predicted proteins | sample 7278061 | NCBI WGS metagenome assembly JAAUYH01 (sample SAMN14350203, study PRJNA611818) | marine sediment metagenome | isolation source: surface marine sediment (0.6m) | place: French Polynesia: Moorea | collected 2018-08 | reverse complement strand
TGATACGGTTCGTATCATTAGCAGCATCTTCCATCGTCTGAAGCACCGTCTTATTACCCTCTAAATATTCCGCCTGGTTTTGCGCAAAATACCCCAACTGCACATTATGGCCCAGCTTCAAATCACCTTCAAACGGAATCTCACCAACCAGCATCTTCGCCAGGGTCGTTTTACCCTGTCCGTTTTGCCCGACAAATGCGATCTTACTCCCTCGTTCAATCAGCAAGTCTACATCACTGAGCACCTGATTATCGCCATAACGCTTCGCAAGGTTCTCGGCTTCTACAACCACCTTACCGGGATTCATAGACATCGGGAACCGTACTTTCATCACCGCTTTGTCCTCCACATCTACCTCAATGCGCTCGACCTTATCTAATTTCTTGATCAACGACTGCGCAAACGCAGCCTTACTGGCCTTATAACGAAACTTTTCAATCAATTGTTCTGTTTGCTTTATTTCCTTTTCCTGGTTCTTCTGCGCCTGTAATTGCTTTTCCATCAACTCTTTACGCTGCACTAAATACTTAGAATACGGGTATTTATAATCATATATCTTCCCCAAAGAAATCTCAATAGTTCGATTGGTTATCGTATCTAAAAACATTTTATCATGCGACACCAACATAATGGCACCCGGATAATTCTTCAAAAAGCCCTCAAGCCAGATAATAGATTCTATATCCAAGTGGTTCGTAGGCTCATCTAATAATAAGATATCATTATTCTGAAGCAACAGCTTGGCTAACTCGATTCGCATACGCCAACCCCCCGAAAAGGTATCGGTCAACCGGTCAAAATCATCACGTTTAAACCCTAAACCCTGCAGGATTTTCTCTGTATCACCCTGGTAATTATACCCTCCTAATACTTCATACTGATGCGTCAGGTCATTTAAATCAATGATCAATTGATTATAACTTTCACTTTCATAGTCGGTACGCTCGGCCAATTGCCCATTGACTTCTTCTAACTTCTTTTCAATGCCTTTGATCTCGGTAAATGCTTCATAAGCCTCTTCTAAAACGGTTCTTCCGAATTCAAAATCCAGGTCCTGCTTTAAAAAACCAATACGCACATTCTTTTCCAGTGCCAATGTTCCGGCATCGATTTCCTGCTCCTTGGCAATGACCCTGAGTAAAGTAGATTTACCAGCGCCGTTTTTACCGACCAGGCCTACCCTATTTCCGGCATCCAAACGAAAAGTAATACCCGAAAACAGGTCTTCACCCGCAAAAGAAACCGTTATGTTATGTGCATTTAGCATTTGTATTGGATTTGTAACAAAAGTTACGATGGTTTACCCTCGAAATTTTAACTTTGCAAATCTAAGGTAATTTTGGTCAATGCCATGCTAAAAAAAGGGACGAAAGCTTACAGTATTTTAAAGAATAAATGCCCAAAGTGCCATGAAGGCGATTTCTTTGAAGATACTAATCCGTTACACCTGAAAAAAGTGCTGAAAATGCACGAACATTGCCCCCATTGCGGATTCAAGTATCAAATAGAGCCCTCCTTTTTTTATGGCGCTATGTACGTATCATACGCTTTAACAGTCGCGATCTCAATCGCCACGTTCTTACTACTCTATTTCATCGGGCTGGACCTCATCAAAATTTTCATTGGAATTATTGCTGTATTAATTCTATGTACACCGCTCACACTACGTTTGGCGCGACTCATCTATATCAATATTTTTGTGAATTATGATGCTAATTATAAAAAAGACAGAGGGATTCTTGCGGTTAACAAGACACATCTGAAGTCACCTAGAGAAAATGATTAAAACCTTTTCTTGTCATGCTGAACTTGATTCAGCATCCATCCTAATCAAACCAATCAAACGATAGATCATTCCATTCTTTGCTTTCGTCCTCAATTAAGTCTATTTTCCATTTTCTATTCCAATTTTTCAATTGTTTCTCTCTTTTAATTGCATCATTAACATATTGGAATTGCTCAAAATAAACAAGTCTGGTCAAATTATATTTCTTCGTGAACCCTTCAATTAATTTATTTTTATGTTCAAACATTCTTCTTTCCAAGTCATTGCTCATACCTATATATAATGTTCCATTTTTCATATTAGAGAGCATATAGACATAATATTGATGATGTATTTTCATTCATTTATGGACTCCAAATCAAGTTTGGAATAACAAATTAGTTAATTATACTCTTCATTGTTAGTATAACCTTACCAAATTAAACACAATATGCTGACGTATAATTGCGCTAAAATTCCCTATAACATTTGTCATGCTGCACTACGGTGCAGCATCCATCATTCTTACTCATAAATTCTGTTCAAAGTGGATTCCAAATCAAGTTTGGAATGACAAGTTACGGAATAGCAATACGCTGCTCAAAAAGCAGGGCCTTACCAAATCATACGCAAAACTCTGACCTATAATTGCATTAAAATTCCCTATAACATTTGTCATGCTGCACTACGATGCAGCATCCATCATTCTTACTCATAAATCCTATTCAAAGTGGATTCCAAATCAAGTTTGGAATGACAGATTAGTAATTATAATAGTATGCTTGATTGAAGGCAGAACTAACCAAATCAAACTAGAAATAATTTTGAACGATGGTTTTAATAAATCACTTCCTAGCCCTTGTAATGCTGCACTACGATGCAGCATCCATCATTCTTATTAATAAATTCTATTCAAAAATGATCAAGAGCCAGCCTATTGATGATTCTTTAACTAAACCGTTCAACCGATACTTCTTTCGGAAGACTGATACCATTTTCTAAATGTTCATAGAGTAATTGCGCCATTTTAGGCGCCAATAACACGCCTCGCGTGCCAAGGCCATTTAAGACTGTCAACTGCTTATGTATATGATGCCTCCCCAGCAAAGGACGGCGGTCTTTTACTGTCGGACGAATACCCGCCTCGTGCTCCACAATATCATAAGGTACATTAATAAAGGTTTCTAATTTCTCAATTAATTCTTTTTTTGCATTTTCCGTAGGTTGACTGCTCTTATCAGTATGCTCAAAGGTCGCGCCCACTTTATAGGTATCCTGACCTAATGGTAACACAAAAACAGAGGACTTCACAATAGTGTCTAATTTCAAATCAGGCGCATGGATGGTGATGAGTTCGCCTTTCGTTCCGTTCAACGGCAGTTCCTTGAAAAAAGGGTTCTTTCTGAGTCCAAAGCCTTCACAAAAAACAATCTGCTTGGCTTTCATCTCTTTATAGGTCAATTGATCACCGTTAAATATAATGGATTCATAATCAAATGTTTCTCTCATCAATCTTCCTTCCTGTAAAAGGTATTCCTGATAATCTGCAAGTAATTTTTTATTCCTGATTTTCCCTGTTCCTGAGACCTTTCCCAAACCAAACGGGGCCCGTACTGCCTTATTCTGATTTGTAATTACCTCAGGATGCATATAGCTACGCAATACCGGCTTATCACAGGCGGCAAACCAATTATTTTGCTCTTCCACAGAAGTAAAAACACGAAAAATATTCAGTTGATCGTCATAGCTTTCATTAAACTTCTCTTCAAGTTGTTTGTAAAACGGCAAGGCAATTGCCAGTTGATCCTGAACATCCCATACAGGCGTAAACCGCTTTAAGATGACCGGATTGTACAATGACGCGGCAACCAAAGATGATTGTTGCGATGCATCGTTAAAAACCACAAACGATTTTTGTTGACGTTCGAGGGTTTCCGCGAACGCCAGGCCTGCGAGGCCAAAACCAACAATGATGTAGTCTACTTGCATACGCAAATGTAAAAAATGGATTCGGTATTCCCGAGTACTCGCGACGGAATAACATAGAGAAAACTAATGAAATAATTTGCTGATGAAAGACCCCCTATCGTGGAATAAACGAATTCAAAATACTAGCATAAAAAAACTCCCAACCCAAATGGGCCAGGAGTTAACCGAAGAGTAAATTCAGATTATTTTATTGTAAGCTGATTTCGGTTTTGCTTTAAAAAACCCGATCAAGTCGATCGGGTTTTAAAACTTTTAGTAGTTCCACATATCCAATTCCCGGTTTCTGATATTGTCTTTGAGACGATCAGCTTCCAATACCTGGAATAATGCGTTACCCTTAATATATTCAGCAACATCACGGTTACCGTATATATTTTCTTCTCTGTAAATACTAGCCACAAAACGCCTAGCATTTAATAAATGATCATACGACAGTGGAAACGCCGAGTTTCTTTGATTGAATACTTTCATATTATGAGTCACCTCACGAGCGCCAGGGTACCATACCCAGAACATTTCAACTAGTTCACTAGCATCTCCTCCTTGACCTACGCCCAAAAAGTTTACATCTGGTGCTACCGGCGCAATACCTAATAAACGATATTTTAACTCACCTTGCCTTTTATCAAAGTACCACACACCCTTGAGTTTAAGGCCCGTAATATCTCCAGAGGTTAAATCTATTCTATCAACGTATTCATCTGTCAACTCAGAACCTTCATTCAATAATTCGTAACCTGCGTCACTCGTATCTATTCTCGATAAACGCCCTTGAATATCATTGAAGGTCAACTTATTCTCAAAATAAGAGTCGTCATACACATCTACGATCTCTCCACTTTTGATTCCCCTTAATAAAGTATCATAAAGAGATCTTCTGCTAGAGCTTATATTCGTAGTATCTACAGGATAGTAAAATGGTAAGTTGATCTTTTCATTCAAATCAATATATTCCCAAACTACCTTAGACCATAATATATCTCTATCATCAATATATCCATATGGCAATGGCCTGTCATTATCTGCCGCCATTTGTTCTACGGTTTTTACTCCTACTTCTTCAGGAATGGTAGCGTTTAACAAATTTGCCTGCGCGTTTGTATTAGTTGCTAGTACTATAGCACATATTGCTAAAAAACCTCTCCAGTTCATAATACTATTATTAATTATTAATATTTATAAAATTTATTGAATCTCAACACTTAGCGTACCTACTTTCTTAAGATAGTAACCCGAGTTACCCACTATCGAAGCCTTTACGTCAAATATTGTAATCACATCTCCTTTTCGTGCTTTATTTAAAGCTCTAATAGCCGCGCCATTGAACTTTTTACCTCTTACTTTTACTGTTGGCGAACCTGGTATTTTCACGCTAAATCCAGAGATATTCAAATTTAAATCGAATACGAAATCCGGTAGAGCTGCACCAATCGTAACTTTCTGTAAAGTAGTTTTTGGCATTCTAATATATCCAGATTGATTTCTAGCGGTTGCAACAGGTGCTGGAATATCCTTAATTCTAAATGTCTGAGCCGAATTTACAGGAGTACCATCGGGTAATTTAGCCGATACATTGATCTTTACTGTCTTACCTTTTCCAGGGCTCATCATATATTTACCAATACCTTTCGACTTACGCAAACCAGGAGCTGTAGCTTTTACAGCATTATCTGGTACACCAGGCATAGAAATCGTAATAGGATTTTGTACACCTCTATAGACCACATTCATCTTATCAGCTGAGATTACTGCACTGTTAGGTTTTGCCACAACGGCATAGGTCTGATCAATTGGTAAACTAACCAATGAATCACCTTCTTTAAAGATGAACTCACCTTTAATTTCATTCTCACCAACATTACCTGCCGGGAAATCTAACACAGCGCCACCACCTTCAATATTAGTAATCTCTTTACCGTTGATAATTACTTTATGAGGCTTTAAGGTAGCATCGTACTTACCTAATACTACTTTACCCTTAAAGTTATTACCTTGCAAAGTAGCTGGTGTTTCTGGTACTAAGATCGTCGTATAGTTTCTCATAGAAACATCACTTTCTAACTGACCTTGTACCATAGCTGTCAACATTTCGTTTTCAGTGGCTTTGACATCAGCCTGCATCTGAGATAGGTTCGTAATCGTAGTGATTAAAGGAAATCCTTCATAACGATTATTGATCCAAGGCTGGGTACCATCTTCAATCTTTTGATCAGAAGTATCGAAACGCTTTGCAACACTCTTTAAAATACCTTCGTAATCTTTATTATCTCCTAAAAGCTCGGTAACTTTTGTACGGTAATTATTGATATTATCGATAAAAGCTTGACCGCTTGGAGTCAATTTTTCACCTTCAAAGAAATAGGTATTACCTTTATCTTCACTATCCATTGACTCATAGTTGGTTGGATCTTCAATACCTTCCAATAAATCAGCTTTCATTTTTTCTAAATGAGCATTGAATTGAATCGATAAAGCCTGTATTTTCTGAGCTCTTTGATTGTGCTCTCTATACTTCTCAGGTTGATCATCTGCCTTTGTAGCTAGATTAGCATACGTAGCAGCGTTTCGCGTCTCTGACGTCACATTCGCGTCAGTCAGTTTTTCGTTCATGAAACCAAAGGCAGACAATACTTGCTTTGACATATTCATTGCTAACATCGCAATGAATACCAAATACATCAAGTTAATCATCTTTTGCCTTGGTGATAATTTGCCTCCTGCCATTTCTAATAGTTTTTAAGGGTTAATGTTGGTTAGTTACGCCTTAATTAAGCTCTATTAGACATTGCAGACAACATACCGCCATAGACTCCATTCAATGAAGATAGGTTGGTAGCCAATGACTCCATTTGTTCTTTTAATCGTTCAGTATTTTCAGCAACAGCATCGCTCATTTGTGCTTGACGCTCAGCGCTGTCATACTGTACTTTATATAAGCTGTTCAATGACTCCATCTGTGTAGCAGCCAATGATAATTGCTCACTATATTTGTTTGTAGCTGTTACCGAGTTTGCAGCAGGTGCAATATTCTCAGCTGCTTCAGCAAAACTTTCAATACTTGTAGACAATCTTGTCATCTTAGAAGAATCTAAATTTGCCTCAGCTAACATTTCATCAAGTTTATCAGATAATCCTTCACCTTTAAGACCTCTTTCACCAGCTTCACCACCAGCTAATTCTGGATATACTAAAGACCAGTCTAAATCTTCTTCTACAGGCTCAAAAGCTGAGATTACGAAAATAAATGCCTCTGTTACAAGACCAATAGTTAACATTACACCACCGGTTAATGGGCCGATACTATAGTGTAAGATTTTGAATAATGCTCCAATTAGTACAACTGCAGCTCCAAGGCCGTAAGCCATGTTCATAAATTTCTTTTGTTTGTGTGATTGTGCCATAATTTTAAAATTTAAGTTTTAGGTTAATGTTTATTAGGGTTTTTAATCGTTATTATAACTTATTAATTATGTTTTTATTTTACTGCTAGTAGAACAATTTATCAACAATTATTCCTACCGCGATTTTTACTATTTCTTAGCTTTTGTTTTCGTACCTAAGTAGTCTTGTACTGTTCTAAAGCCAACATAGCTTCTTGCAGAGTCACCATATTCATAATCTCTGGTAGCTACTTCTAGGAAATATGCAACGTCTTTCCAAGAGCCTCCACGGATCACTTTACGCTGGTTCGTCTCATCGTCTACATTAGGATTCATTGTAGAACCTAAGTAGTAAGAAGATGGGTTATAAGCCGTGTTTGTCCACTCTGAAACATTACCGGCCATATTGTACAAACCGTAATCATTTGGTGCAAAAGATTTAGCTTCCATAGTATATAAAGCACCATCTACTGCATAGTCACCTCTTTCAGGTTTAAAGTTTGCCAAAAAGCATCCTCTGTCATTATAAGTATACGGACCACCCCAAGGGTATTTTGCATACTCCAGACCTCCACGAGCGGCATATTCCCACTCAGCCTCCGTTGGTAATCTGAAGCTTGGTATTCTACCTCCGCCTTTCTTTTTAGTAGCTAAGAATTTATTCTTCTTTTGCGTTCTAAAGTCACAAAATGCTTTTGCCTGCGACCAGGTAACTCCAACTACCGGATAATCATTATAGGCCTGGTGCCAGAAATAATCCTGGTGCATTGGGTCGTTATAGGAATAGTTGAAATCTTTTACCCATACAGTAGTATCAGGATATACTTCAACCGTATTTCTTTTAATAAAGTCTTTTCTATTACCTCCTCTTTTACGAGCAGCAGCCTCTCTGTTAAAAGTAAAATATAAGTACTTTAACTTTTTGGTATTGATCGTTCTTCTACCGTCATATGATTCAGAAATAGGTGCGTATAAGCTATCCATAGCCTCAGCATAATATTCATTAGGATACTGATTTACATCCCAAATAAGGTCAACCTCCCAGTTGAGCGCTCTACCCTCTGTTGGAGAGTTCAAATCACCAAGGCTACCATAATTGTCCATCATATACTTGTAATATACATTGGCTGTATCTGATGGCTTTTTAAACGCATATTTTTGAATACCTTCTGAATCACCGTTACCGGGATCTTGTGCCCCAGCACCTAAATCGGCACTTTCAGCACCGAAACCTTGCTCTTCAGCTAATAAGGCCAATTGTGTTCTCAATACAGAATCTCGTACGCGTTCTACAAATTCTCTATACTCAGCATTTGTAATTTCTGTTTCATCCATATAAAATGGATTTACAGTTACTGTTCTGGTTGGTGAGTTGAACGCGCCTACCACATCTTCATCGCTTTTACCCATCGTAAATGAACCTCCCGGAATGATTGTCATTCCCAATGGTTTTTCAGGATAAAACTTCTTCGTAGATCTTGCTCCTACTAATTCACCTCTGTCTCCAGACTTACAACTAGACACTACTACTGTGGCAGCTAGTAAAAAGTATACGGCTAATTTTTTCATAAATGTAAATTTGTCCCGTTAAGGGGTGCTACTCTTCGTTTTCTAATGAAAATTGTTTAATTAAAATAATCTTGAACTTTGTTTCGAGATCACTTTAAGAACGTCAAAAAAATGGCTTTAGTGTATGACTAGTTTAATTTTCTGAAAGTTTTCCACCAGCGCTCGGGAAAAACCTGTTTACCCGCTCTTAAATAATCTTGATACGTACAGGGTACTAACGTGCGCTTCAAGAATTTATTATTCTCGTGTTGTACTTCCATCCACCAGCGGTCGCTCTTATTACTTTTGAAGAAGTTAATGGTGGTGTCATCTATAGGAACAATGTATTTTTTGTAGTCTTTATTTGAGGTGAACGGATATTCATTAGTCCTGAAATTATAGCCTTCAATAAAGTACCAGATCATCTGAGCGATTAATTGTGCTGTCTGTTCTTGCTCGTCGTATTTGGCATTGTATTCATAAATACCAAACGAAGATACCTTATCACTGATACCTGCATATCTGCAAATGGCACAAATAGGCTCACCATAAAATCCGTTAGGTACGGCATTATTGTTTGCAGGGGCTTCCGTTCTCCGTATAGCACCAATATCAATACTGACAATATCTGAATCGCGCATGACGGGCTCTACAAGCTTCACATTATTTGCGATCTCACCCAAGCGGTACATATCGAAATGCAGCTTGTCAAGTAAAGCAATCTCGTCCTGCGAATTAAAAAAAGTCTGATAGCCTATACTGCTATAATTAAAAAGGTTGTTGGGTTTTTCCATGATGATCTTACTTAAATAAGATTTTGAGGAAATCTCATCTTCAAGGTCACCAAGGTCAAATGTATTATCTACAACCGCCAGGTTTACTGTCTGCTCTAGCTTATCATAAGCCCTGTAATTTGCATAGGTCAGATCCTGGCCTCCACCTATAATAATAGGTATGACACCATTTTTAATAAGTGCTACCAATATTTGCTGTAAAGCAAAATAGGTGTCTTCTACGGTTTTACCTTTTTCAATAGTGCCCAAGTCTATCATTTTTCCGAACCAATTACCAACATATAATTGGTAGAAATGTTTTCTTATGGCACTTAGATTCATTCCAGAACCAATATTATCAACCGCATTGCGGTCTTCAGAAACACCGATAATGGCCAGCTGGACATTCTCAATTTCCGGAAGTCCGTTTTTCTTTGAATGAATTTCAAGTTTTTTACCTATCGACTGCTCGGGAAGTAATGTGGCATGTGCTACCACAGCTTCATCAACCGGTAAAAGAATTTCAAAACTCATAGATCAGAATTAAAACGCAAATCTACTATAAAAGAAGACATTATTTTTTAGCAGATGTTTTTCTTTTTGTGGTTTTTTTCTTCGGAGCTTTTTGCTCTATCAGCTGCTGTACCTCTTCTAATGTCAATGCAGCCGCATCGGTAGTTTTTGGTAGCTCAATTTTAATCTTACCTTTAATTATATTAAAACGGCCCCAACGCGCCTTCTCAACACGAATACCTTCTGCCTCCCAATTATGAATGAGTTTATCTTTCTCTTTTTGAATCTTATCTTCTATAAGTTCGGTAATATCATTCTGAGAGAGATTGTCAAAATCATACTTTCTATTGACATTGATGAACATATTATTCCACTTTATAAATGGTCCAAAACGGCCTTTCCCTTTTTGCACCGGGAGATTTTGATAAGTAGCGATGGGAGCATCTGCTTGTTGTTTCGCCTTGATCAACTCAATGGCCCTATCCATATTTACAGACATTGGGTCTTCTCCTTTATCAAGTGAAATAAACTGTTTATCAAATCGAACATAAGGTCCGAACCGGCCCACATTAACTGCTACTTCTTTGCCTTCATAGGTTCCCAAGTCCTTTGGTAGCCTAAACAAATCCATCGCCTGTTCAAAAGTAATATTGCTTAACGTTTGTTCGCCCTGCAAGCTGGCAAATTTCGGTTTTTCTTCATCAGTGGCTTCACCAATCTGAACCATGGCACCAAAACGGCCTAATCGGGCATACACATTTTTACCGGTTTCAGGATCAACTCCTAATAAGCGTTCTCCTTTTGCCCGTTCCGCATGCTTAGCGACATCTTCTACACTTGGATGAAAATCAGCATAAAAATCTTTGATCATTTCAGTCCAGTTTTCCTTACCATCGGCAATGCTGTCGAACTCCTCTTCTACCTTAGCTGTAAACCCGTAATCTAAAATTGACTCAAAATTCTCAACTAAAAAGTCATTTACAATTTTTCCGATATCAGTGGGTACCAATTTTCCTTTATCAGAACCTATTTTTTCCGTTAAGGTAGTATCAGAAATTTCACCATTTTTAAGCTTGAGTTGTGTATAGTTTCTTTGTGTGCCTTCCACCATGCCTTTTTCAACATATTCTCTACGCTGTATGGTCGAAATCGTAGGGGCATAGGTTGAGGGTCGTCCGATACCTAATTCCTCTAATTGTTTTACCAATGAAGCCTCGGTGTAGCGAGCAGGTGGACGTGTATAACGTTCTGTTGCCGTGATAAACTTATTTTCAACTTCTTCGTTTACATAAAGTTTTGGTAACATTCCTGCCTCCTCTTGCTCGGTATCAGTACCTTCCAAATATACTTTCAGAAACCCGTCGAATGTAATCACCTCACCGTTGGCTGTAAAAACATCCGCATTTCTGTTATTTGAAATACGTACGTTGGTACGCTCTAATTGAGCTTCTGCCATTTGCGAAGCAATCGTACGCTTCCAAATCAAAGCATATAATCGGTTTTGGTCAAAATCAATTGAAACCGCAGGGCGGCTCATGTTTGTTGGTCGAATTGCTTCATGGGCTTCTTGCGCACCTTTTGATTTTGAAGTATAATTTCTGGGTTTACTGTACGGCGCACCGTAAGACTTAGTGATCTCCTCCTGTGCCGCATTCTTAGCATCATTGGACAAGTTCACACTATCGGTTCTCATATAAGTAATCAAACCAGCCTCATACAAGCGTTGCGCTATCATCATGGTCTTTGCCACAGGAAATGATAGTTTTCGGGAAGCTTCCTGCTGCAATGTCGATGTCGTAAATGGAGGCGCCGGGGATTTCTTCGCAGGTTTTTTCTGCAAGTCATCCACCTTAAATGTGGCATCGGAACAAGATCTTAAAAATACCTCAGCTTGCTCTCTCGTTTCAAAATTCTTAGGCAATTTGGCTTTAAATTTCTTGCCGTTTTCATTAATGAACTCAGCATCAATCCGATAGGACGCCTGAGGCTTAAAACTTTCTATATCACGCTCACGTTCAACAATAAGACGTACAGCCACTGACTGAACACGTCCAGCTGATAATCCTCCCTTAACTTTTCGCCAAAGCACTGGTGACAATTCATAACCCACTAATCTATCTAAAACACGACGTGCTTGCTGCGCATTGACCAGGTTATAATCAATACTCCTTGGATTGGCCACAGCGTTTTTAATAGCTTTTTCAGTAATTTCATGAAAAACGATACGCTTGGTTTTTTCAGCTTCTAATTTCAACTGTTCATATAAATGCCAGGCAATGGCTTCTCCTTCGCGGTCTTCATCACTTGCCAACCAAACCGTCTCAGCCTTTTTGGCCAGGTCTCTTAGCTTCTTAACTACTGCTTTCTTATCAGAAGAAACACTATATTTTGGCTTAAAGTCTCCCTCTACATTAATCCCAAGCTCTTTAGAAGGCAGATCAGCAATATGCCCAAAGCTAGATTCAACCTGAAAATCCTTTCCTAAAAATTTTTCTATGGTTTTCGCTTTTGCAGGGGACTCAACTATTACTAAATTCTTTGCCATTCTTGGATTTTTAAGGCTACAAATGTATACCAAAAAAATTGTATGCTCAAAATTAAGACTGCTCAGACATCGATTTTTAACGCAATCTTAAGGTAGTTGATTCTAAAAATTTAAGCCGTAAACAATGGATCCGTACCCATGAAAACTGGAAGTATTTGTCTCTTTAGAATTCAGGCTATAAATAAACTTTAAGGTATTTCTTTGGTGCCGATAGACAAAGCCAAATTGCCATTTAAAAATGTGCTTGACCGCGCTGGTAGTAAAAAGAAGATCTTCTTCAGAAATACTTCCTTCAATCAGTGCATTGTGTTCAACAAATCTATATTTGAAAGAAAACAGGCCCATTAATTCGTTATCGTTTTTTGAATCTACAGCACCCAGTCTGGACGAATTTTTTAAGCCTTGAAATCTACCTAAATACAAGTTGATGCCATTTTCAATAAAAATATCCTTTCGACCAACCACAGCATAATTTTCCAATAAAAAAGAATAGCTACTACCTGATAATAAATTCAAAAAATAATTGGCTTCTACATTATATAACCATCTATGCGCTATTTGCTCTACCCATGTCGCTTGTTTACCTACGCTAAACGCCCTGTGTACCCAATTCTGAAACCTTCTTGCTTGAGATGGTTCACCAGTTACTCCAGCTTCGACACCGATAAAAAAGCCTGATTTTTCTGAAATCCTTCCAAGCTTGAATTTGGCATGGAGCCAACCCGCATAAGGCCGATCAAACTCGCCTACACTGTCTAACTTAATCTTTTGAGGAGTATATATCTGCTGACCTACATTTATTTCATATTGAATTTTACGGTCCTTTTTCTTTGAAAATAAAAAATTAGCTTTCGGTATTCTCTTATAAGTGATAAAAAGGCCACTTGTATAATACCTGTCTTGTGCAATGAATTGATCATTGTCAATCCGAAACTCAAACTGCTCATTATAGGACTGAGCATATAAAAATCTTAGCGATAAAAATAATATGAATGTCACGCGATAAAAGATCAACTATCTAGCATAATTAGAATGATAAATTTAACAAAAATGCAACACAAAAACCCTGTCATTTTGTCATCTTTGTAAGAAATTGGTTGTATATTTGCAACCCAATTTTAAGAGATGCGCGAAGAAAAAGTAATAGAAGAGAAAAAGCAGGGAAAAGCACTTTTGACTGAACAGCTTGTTGGCAATAAAAAGAAATTATTTATTGAAAGCTACGGTTGTCAAATGAATATGAATGATAGCGAGATCGTCGCTTCTATTTTAGCGAAAGAAGGTTTTAATACCACGCAACAATTAGAAGATGCAGACTTGGTGTTGGTCAATACCTGTTCCATTCGTGATAAAGCTGAGCAGACCGTACGAAAGCGCTTGCAATACTATAATAAGATCAAAGATATCAACCCAGACATGAAGGTTGGTGTTTTGGGATGTATGGCAGAGCGTTTAAAAGCGAAATTCCTCGAAGAAGAAAAGATCGTTGACCTGGTGGTTGGCCCGGATGCGTATCGCGACTTACCAAATTTGGTCCAGGAAGTTGAGTCAGGTAGAGACGCGGTCAACGTCATCCTCTCAAAAGACGAGACCTATGGCGATGTTTCACCGGTACGTTTGAACTCAAATGGTGTTTCAGCCTTTGTTTCTATCACCCGTGGATGTGATAATATGTGTACTTTCTGCGTAGTACCTTTCACCCGTGGACGTGAGCGCAGTCGTGATCCGAAAAGTATTATCGAAGAAATCCAAGAATTAAAGGACAAAAACTTCAAGGAAGTGACCTTGCTTGGACAAAATGTTGATAGTTATTTATGGTATGGTGGTGGCCTGAAAAAAGATTTTAAAAATGCCTCAGAAATCGCAAAGGCAACAGCTGTAAATTTTGCACAGCTTTTAGATATCTGTGCCACAGAATTCCCAAAAATGCGTTTTCGCTTTTCTACTTCGAATCCGCAGGATATGACCCTGGATGTGATTCATGTGATGGCCAAGCATAGAAATATTTGTAAGTACATCCACTTACCGGTTCAAAGCGGCAGCAATAAAATATTGAAAGCCATGAACCGCCAGCATACTCGTGAAGAGTATATGGAGCTGGTAAATAGCATCTATAAGATCGTACCAGAAATGGCATTGAGCCAAGATATGATCGCAGGCTTCTGTGGCGAATCAGAAGAAGATCATCAAGATACGCTTGATATGATGAATTATGTGAAATACAGTTTCGGATTTATGTTCGCCTACTCCGAACGCCCGGGAACATTAGCAGCTAAAAAAATGGAAGATGATGTGCCCGAAGCCATAAAGAAAAGACGCCTGCAAGAGATCATCAGTCTACAACAAGAACATAGCTTATTTAGAACAAAAGAGCAACTGGGTAAGACCCAAGAAGTCTTGATTGAAGGCACCTCTAAAAAATCTGATGCGCACTGGAAAGGGCGCAATACACAAAATACAGTAGTGGTCTTTCCAAAAGAGAAGTACCTATTGGGTGATTTTGTGAATGTAAAAGTCGAAGACTGCACTTCAACAACCTTAATTGGTAAGGCAGTTGGATACTCAGAAAATAACTAACAAAACAACTAAAAAGAACCTGGAAAAAGACTTGACATGTCTTAACCCTTTATTCTAAATGTTTTGATTCCAAATTATATGGACAATTTACAAACTATAAAACAACGTTTCGGAATTATCGGTAATGATCCGGCATTGAATCGTGCTCTGGAAAAAGCGGTTCGTGTTGCTCCTACCGATATTTCAGTATTGGTTACCGGAGAGAGTGGTGTTGGTAAAGAAAATATCCCGAAAATCATCCATCAGCTTTCTCATAGAAAGCATGCAAAATATATTGCCGTGAATTGCGGTGCCATACCCGAAGGAACTATAGACAGTGAACTTTTTGGCCACGAGAAAGGTGCATTTACCGGTGCTACCCAAACCCGTAGCGGTTATTTTGAGGTGGCTGATGGCGGTACTATTTTTTTAGATGAGGTAGGCGAACTTCCTTTACCCACACAGGTGCGTTTGCTACGCGTTCTTGAAAATGGTGAATTCCTCAAAGTTGGTTCAAGTAAGGTGCAAAAAACGAATGTACGAATCGTCGCTGCTACCAACATCAATACTATGGATGCCATCCAGAAAGGAAAATTTCGTGAAGACCTCTATTATCGTTTGAGCACCGTAGAAATTCATTTACCCGCCTTGAGAAAACGTAAGGAAGATATTCACTTGTTATTTAGAAAATTTGCCTCTGATTTCGCACAGAAATACTATATGCCCACGATACGTTTAGAAGAAGAAGCCATTCGTGTGTTGTTGAATTACGCTTGGCGGGGAAATATTCGCCAGTTGAGAAATATCACCGAGCAAATATCAGTTATTGAGCAAGACAGGACAATTTCTGCACAGACCTTAAAAAATTATTTACCAGAATATAGCGCTAATTTTCCCGCCCTTATTGAAGATACATCCGGCTCAAAAGGCGACTTTGCCAATGAGCGTGAAATTCTTTACAAGGTATTATTTGACATGAAGAACGATATCAATGACCTCAAAAAGCTAACCATGGAATTGATGGAGAATGGAAATTCTGTTAAGGTCAAAGAAGACAATCAAGGACTTATTCAGAAGATCTATGGAGGGGAAAGTGAAGATTCTAATTTAGTTGAGATCATCCCTGCACGAAACGAAAGCACCTATCAACCACAAGAGGATAGGTATGAACACATAGAAGATGTTGAAGAAAGCCTTTCGCTCCAGGAAAAAGAGTTTGAACTCATAAAAAAAGCCCTCGAGCGCAATAATAACAAGCGAAAATTAGCTGCCAAAGAATTAGGTATTTCAGAGAGAACCCTGTACAGAAAAATAAAGCAATTTGATTTGTAAATCAATAAGTTTAATTGTTTATTTGTTAATTATCGAAATTTTAAATTCCCATTAGTATGGGAAATGAATATGAAAAAACTCACCCTTTTAGTTCTGACTATTGCTTTGTTAACCATTCAAAGTTGTGGGGTTTATTCATTTACTGGAGGTAGCACTGGTGATGCCGAAACCATTCAAATAGATTATTTTCCAAATAATGCGCCTCTGGTAGAACCGATTGTGAGTCAAAAATTCACAACAGATTTACAAGATCTTTTTCTGCGTCAAACCAACCTGGAACTGACGCGCACAGGTGGAGACCTTCACTTTGAAGGTGAAATTACCGATTACAGAATCATCCCGATCAGTGCTACTGCAGAACAAACTGCTGCACAGAATAGATTAAACATGAGTGTTCGGGTACGTTTTTTTAATAGATTGGTGCCCGATGATGATTTTGATAAAACCTTTTCATTCTTTGCAGATTTTGATGCAAATGCGCAATTAGAAGGCAGTGTCTTAGAAGATGCGCTGAATATCATTTTTGAGCGCATCACACAAGATATATTTAATGCTTCAGTAGCTAAGTGGTAAGATGAATAAACAAGATTTCACAGCATTACTCAAAGAACCGTGCACTATTACCGTTGCACAAACCAATGCTGTTGAAGATATCTTGCAAGATTACCCGTATTTTCAAGCTGCCAGGGTTTTACACTTAAAAGGCTTAAAAAAACAAGAGAGCTTCAAGTATAATAAAGCTTTAAAAACGGCTGCAGCTTATACCACCAACCGTACCGTACTTTTTGATTTCATCACACAAGACACGCTCAACGTATCTAAAAAAGAACACATAGAAGAAAAAATACTGCAGGAGTCTGAAGTTGTTGATCTCGAGGTAATAGAAGTAGATCAAAAATTTCAGGTCGCTGAAAAAGAAGCCATACCCATCCTTGAAAC
>JAAUYH010166613.1_pt1 | contig 17350 bp, 16 predicted proteins | sample 7278061 | NCBI WGS metagenome assembly JAAUYH01 (sample SAMN14350203, study PRJNA611818) | marine sediment metagenome | isolation source: surface marine sediment (0.6m) | place: French Polynesia: Moorea | collected 2018-08 | reverse complement strand
CCGGTACTGTGGGCAAGGGCTTCGCCGATGACCTGCCGGCAGGTTTCATCGTCCCTCAGCATGAGCGCGGCGGTGGCCCACGCATGATGAAGCCCCATGGCGGTGGAATGCTGCCGTTGCCACCCCTTTGGGCCTAAGATGTCGACGCCGATACGGCTATAATCGGCCGCGATGCGGTAGGCGGCAGCCTCGATGGAGTGGTTGGCGGCTAGGAAGTTGTAGTTCGCAATTTGGTCGCGCTCGTCCTCGTCTTCAATGATGCGCCATACCTTGTTGTAGTGTAAAAGCAGCGCAAATAGACCCTCGCTGCTCTGGCCGAGTTGCAGGTTTTGGCGCAGATAGTGGGCCAGGCGCAGGTGGATCTCAATGCGTGCGTCGTCGGGCAGGCATTCGTAGGCGGCGGCTAGAATCCGGTCGTGGCGAAAGCGAAACTCGATATCGTGCGGCACATATTCTGGCTCCGGGTTCTGAGCATCGTGGCTCTGTGCATGCTCGCTTTCCCCATTGGGCGAACTCTGAATGAGCTGAGACAGGCGCCGATCGCTGCGGGCGTCGATAATGAGCAGATTTTCCGCGGCGGCCTGTTGCAAGAGGGCGGCGCATTCGATGACGGGCTTGGCCATCGCCGCGGCGACGATCGATAGGGGAACGCGGGCGCCGGCGCAGGCCGCGCAAGCCAGGGCCTTTCGCACCGCGGGACTGAGGCGTGCGAGACGCTTGGCCATGAGGGAGGCGGCTTTGTCGGTGATAGTGCTGCTGGTGAGCGCGGATAGCTCCCAGGTCCAAAAGGGGACGCGATCGCGATCTCGTTCGAGGTGGATCAGGCCGTCCTCGTACCACTGCGTCAAGCACTCACGAACGACAAAGGGATTGCCGTTGCAGTAGTGGTGACACAGCTCTGCCAGGGCAATGACGTCGGTATCGTCGGCCGATTTGAGTAAGGTATCGCCGATCAGGGCGGCGAGATGCCCACTGCCTAGGGGAGAGAGCTTGACTTCGCGGACGTCGATGTGCGGGCGCTGGCGCAGATCGGCACAAATATTGGCGAGCGGATGCCCGGGGGACATCTCATCATCGCGATAGGTGAGGACCACGGCGAGATGCTGGACGGCAACGGTATCGAGCAAAAAGGCGATGAGCTGCAAGGTGGCGTGGTCGATCCACTGGATATCGTCAATGCACAGAAGGAGGGGACGATCCGGGGCGGTGCAGGCGGCAAAGAAGCGGGAACAGGTATGAAAAAAGCGCTGCTTGGCCTCTTTGACCGGCAGCGGGACGACGGGGTCGGTATCGCCGAGCAGGTGGACCAAGCTCGGGACCAAATTGACCAGAACGCCGCCGTGCGGGGCGACTGCCTGCTGCAAGCGCTGGCGCCAATCCTGCAGGACATGCTCAGGCGCGCGCAAGAGCTGCTCGCTCAAGTCGTGGAGGGCCTGCGCCAGTGGACGGTAGGGAACCTCCTTGGTCATGACCTCGCATTTACCGCTGAGCATCCAGCCGTGGGCGGTAGCGACCGGCCGTTTGAGTTCATGGACCAGGGAAGATTTGCCGAGGCCCGAGGGACCGGCGACCAAACTGAGGCCCGATGTACCGGATACCGCCCGGGACCAAGCCCGATTGAGTTCCGCGAGCTGGGCGTCGCGTCCGTAGAGGCGTTCGGGAATCTGCAACCTATCGGCGATATCAAAGCGTCCCAGCGCCAGGTCGTCCCAGGTGTGGGAATTCTCTATACTGGTAGTGTGCCCGTTCGCTGTGGTCGGTGTGCTGCCTGAAGCAGAGGCCAAGCGGGTTTGCAGCAACGCCAAGTCGGCGGCGAGACCCTCGGAGCTCTGATAGCGGCGTTCGGGCATTTTTTCGAGCAGCCGCATCACCAGGTCGGATAGAGGCGGCGGCAGCTCGGGCCGTTTGCCGATCGGTGGCTCGGGCTGGATGGCCATGTGAGCGTGAATGAGTTCGAGGGGGTCCTCGGACATGAAGGGCGGTGATCCGGTGAGTATCTCGTAGAGCGTAATGCCGAGGGCGTAGAGATCGGCGCGGAGATCGGCCGAACGGTTCATGCGACCGCTTTGCTCGGGGGCGAGATAGACCAGGGTGCCGGCGAGATTGCGGACATTGGTATCGGTGGGAGCGGCATACTGGCGGGGCAAGCGCGAGGCAATGCCAAAGTCGATGATGCCTATGTAGCCGGATTCTCGGTTGTAGATGATGTTGCTGGGGTTGATATCGCGATGAATGATGCGGTGTTTGTGGATGGCGGCGAGGGCGTTGGCCACGGCCAGGCCGATAGAGAGGCATTCGGCAACGGGCAGAGGGCCATCAGTGAGGAGCGATGCCACATCGGCAGCATGATCGTCCTCTAGGACCATGGTGTGACGACTGCCGTCAATGACGATGCCGTCTGAATGGGTCAATCTCGGCAACGCGGCGATACCGCGGAGCTGACGCAAGAGCTCACATTCATGACGCAGGCGCGAGAGCCAATTGGGCGGGGGGTGTGGATCTTGATGGGTCTTGAGAATGACGGTGGCGGCGCCGGGGCCCGTGGGCTTTGCGATAGATTCCCTATCGGGCTGTGTGACAGGCTGTATGATGGGCTCTGTGCTGGCTCGATAAATAACGGTTTGGCGATTGCGGGCCAAGACGACACGATGTGGATAGAAATTGATCATGGCGCCGAAACCGGGATAGTCGAATTCACGTTCGAAAGGGCATTAGAGCTCACAAAAGAGCATGGCGTAGGCAAATGACAATCTAGACGTATATGCTGCAGATACATCATCCGATGTGCTGCGACGTCGTATATCCGATAAGACAAATGGATCATCGTCATTCGCCAAGCCCGATGTGTAATACAGCTTAAAGGTTACCGGGACAGCGGCATAGATGGCTAACGGTCGAGTTTCCTATACCGAGCCACATGCAGTGGCATAGGTGGTGAGATGTTGCTCGTTTCGCGGTGTATGGCTCGTCTCGTGAATCTCTATACCGAAGATACGCGGGGAGATGAGGCGGAGATAGCGCTTTGCGTCAGAGCGGGTGGGAATCGCCGGGGCGAGGGCGTCCTATTTCGATACATTGGCGTATTGGTAATGTAGTGAAACCTGAGTTTGATATCGTATAATCACAGAGCGGAGCTTACCGGTGTGCGTTTCGAGTTGTGTTAGGTTCTGTGCGTGCGTAGCATACATTGTTCTCTAGCACTCTTCTCGGTTTGGGCGGTTGCGTGCGGTTTCCGCGAGGTGGGGACGGCACCGGCCGCTGCGACAGTGGAAAGATTTTTTTCTGCCGTCGCGTCGGAGGATTGTGACGACGCGATGTCCCGACTGGCCGACAGCTATCGCGCTGAACTCAGTGGTCAAGGAATCGACTGCACAGAACTGTTGCGACAAATGAGTCCGTATCGGCTGAGAGACATAGTGGGGGTCAAGATCGATGCCCGTCGGCCCAGTGCGCACCTGACATACGTGCGTCTGGAGGGCCGAGAGCATGAGGTGATCGTCCGCGTGGAGAACACCGAGGGCGGGTGGAAGATTTTCTCGATGTGAGCAAGATGAAATCGCATACGATCATCATTGGCAGCGTGGCCGTGTTGGGCCTTATTGGATTGTTGTGGCAGGCGCGACCTAATGGCGCGGGACGCCCAGCGAAGATGGCAAATGAGGCGCCTGCGCGCAAGATTGCGGTCCTTGGACCCAGTGACGGTGAGCGTCACGGCGAGCGTGACGACGTCTCGGGAGCCGGTGATGGGGCCGAGCCAGAAGCCGGCGACGCCTCTGATATGGCCTCCACAGACGTGCCACAGTCTCTGCCCACGCCGAACGAAGATTTGCTCGTGCCCCGTCCCGAGCCGTCATGGGATCCCCACGACGACGCCCGAAGCCGGAGAGACATTGGGCGGGCAGCCGAGGCCCTGATTGCGCGCAGTATCGATCGCCTCGAAGCAGAATACAGTGCAGCCCAAGCAGCGGGAGATCATGCCGCTGCCAGGCGCAAGCGCATCCGCATCGAGCGCCTGCAGAAGCGCCATCAGCAAATCTCGCAGGATGACGTCGACGGGGCGTCTCCCTGATGGTGGCTATCGGGATTCAGGCCACCGCAGTCGTTGGGGTGGGGACAGCGGTGGCGGCAGGCATTGTCTGCAGCCACGTCCAGACCGCATATGCGGGGCAGGCTGGCGACAGCCGCAAAAACGCTGCCCAATCGCCACCACAATCGATCATCGACGGTGCTATCAGTGTCTCAGATTCCGCCGTGGTCGCCATCGGTGGCCGCCGCATCGGATGTGGTGATGCCCTCGCGCCCCACTGTAGCGGCGTGCTCGTGGCGCCGCGGGTGGTTGTCACTGCGGCCCATTGCGTGAGCGATCCCCGTTTGGGCAGCGATCTCGAAATTCTCTTTGCGCCGTCGGTGGAGGATGCGCGCGCCGAGGTCGTGGGCGTCAGCTCGGTGGCCATTCATCCCGGTTATGACGGACAGGTACACGATATTGCGCTAGCTATCCTCGATCGCGTGGCATCCGTCGCGCCGCTGCCGCTGCCGAGTCTATGGCGAGATGACGAGCTCATGGGCGCACAGGTACGCGTCGTCGGCTTTGGCAAGCGATCGATAGGCGATGAGGACATCGGTACTAGGCAAAGCGGCACGGCGAGGATTGATGAGGTATCGGCCGCCAGCTTTCGTATAGTCGCCGACCCGGCGATGACGTGCCACGGCGATAGCGGGGGGCCGGCACTGATGGAGGTCAATGGCTCTGCTGTACTGGTTGGCATCACCGCAAAGGGGGATGCCGGCTGTGCTGAGTACGGCATTGAGACGCGCGTGGACTATTATATCTCCGACTTTATTGACCCATGGATCACGAGCGCGGCCAACATGCCATTGCCACCGAGCCGACAGCCCGTGGCAGCCGTGGACCAGCTATGCACGGCGGTCTGTCGCAGTGATATCGATTGTCCAGAAGGGCTGAAGTGTCAGCCGAGCCCGTCGGACAGTGGTACAGCGCATCGCTGTGTGATTCCCGGCGTATTGCCCGGCGCGTTCGGGGCCCTCTGTGTCGCATCAGAAGCTGACGTATGTGGTGGTGTCGATGGTATATGGAATGGTTGTATGCGCATGGGAAGCGATGGCGACTGTCGCTGTTACCGGGCCTGTGAAGGTACGCTCTCTCCAGTGCCGGGGCCGATGAGTCCCGACATGATAGACACACCAGCAAGTGGCGGTTGCCGTGTTGGTGACGATCGCGGGGCGTGGCAATGGGCATGGGGATTGATGCTGATCGTCGGATATTGGATCACGCGAGTTTTTGCCATACGGGCCAGAAATTTTCGCTGGCCACACAGGCGAGATCAATCACGAAAGGGCATATGAATGAAAATCGGACATAGGTATACAGGAATCATATTTACTTCCATGTTGTTTGCCGCATGCACTGGCGGACCGGCGAATTTAGCCGACGCGCCGACAGGGGCGGCCGGAGAGGATGCCGTTATCGAGACCGGGGTGCTGGAGCTCGAAGAGACGCCACAAAGCATTGCCGGTCGGTATACTGCTGGTGCGCATAACTTGCGTTTTCGCAGCGTAGAAGTGGCGGCCGAGGAATTTGACATCGAGCTGGAGCTCAACGGCATGGTTTTGGCGGCCGTGATCGATAATGCAGCACAAGTGGCTGAAATTGATGGCTTTGCCGCAGGCGGCGGCGACACCCAAATGGTGGCAGACGACCGCCTCCTTCTGGCCTCATTTGTCCGTGCTCTCGAGCTTGAGACCGATACCGCAGACTTTGCCGCCGCCGCCGTCCTATATCGGGCAGTATCACGCTGGTCACAAAACCCCGACACCGTGCCACTGCAGCGGCAAGTTGCCGGCGGCGAAGACCGGGCCTTTGTCAGTATTTGCGGGTTCAATGGCCAATTTCTCGAGGCCACCCACGACGGAAATGTATGCGGATTTTTTGACCCCAACTGCACCAGCATTGCTGAGGTTGGCCGGCGCACAAGCGCAACATTTTCGTTTATCAACGGCGTATGGACCACAGACGTACCCGACCATCTTCCCCGCGTATTTCAACTAGGCGAATGTTATGGCAACTGTGGCGCCGGCTGCCCGAGTGGCAATCAGACACTGACCCTCGATTGCCACGATCATGACCAGTGCGTGCGCAACGGACATTTTATCGCGTCGTTTTTTTGCAACGACGAATTCGTCAGCGCCAGTGATGACGAATTCTTTGCGCCCAGATGCAGCGGCACGTGATATAGCAGCGATAAATCCCGATTGCGCGAGCGTGCGTTTGTCGTGGTTTTGGGCTAGTCTCCGAAACGACGATGTCAGTGAGCGCAATAACGGATATATCAGTATTTTTCTGTGCACCTAATGGACGTATCGCTGCAGTATTGTCAGATGGAGCCGGCCTGTTTGCCCCATCGGCAGTCTCGGCTGCGTCCGATACCTCGGCGCGATCCAGTCCGGGGCATGCGGTCTATTCGCTGGGGGCAGAGCAGCCGCGCACGGTGGGGACGCTACTGGCGCCCGGCGGACATGCGCATTTGATCCACTTTTTGGCCCTCACGGTGCGGCAAGGCGCGGTTTGTGACTGGCATATCGACCTGGTCTGTGCCGGCGAGGCAACGCCCTTTGTGCTGTGGGGTGCCCATCATGACGGCGCGATTCTCGTCATTGGCCACAAACTCGCTGACGCCGATGCTGAATTGCCCAGCGTGTCGCTGCCGGGGCCAGAGCTGAACCCCGTATTGTCGTCCGCGTCTGCGGCCGCGTCCGCTTCCTCGGCCGTAACGGCCGGGACCATTGACGCGCTGTGGTCCCGCATTTGTACGCGGGCGGCGGATCCAGCCCTGCGCCTAGCCGACGCCCATGAACAAATACGCGGACTCAAAGAGCAAGTGCAGCCCCCCCCGCTGTGGGACGAAAAACTCTTACGGGCGGCGGCACACGACCTCCGCAACCCCCTGCTGGTGCTGTCGATGGGCTGTTCATATCTCTTACACGTCGGCGAGGGCTTTAGCGAAGAACATCAGTCGATCCTGCGCGAGAGTTTAGACACCTGCGATTTCATTGGTAAACAACTCGACGGCATTACCGAGTTGGCCGATATCGCAGTTGGCATGGCCACGCCGCAGCGTCAGCCCGCAGTACTGCACGATCTGCTCTCTCAAGTCGTCGCGACCATGGCCCCGCAGGCCGAGAAGCGCGGCATTGCCATGAAACTCGAGACTGTTCCCAAAGCCAAAGCACAGGCCAAGCGTGCCGAGGAGAGCGAGATTCACGAGCTATCGGCCTACGTCGACAGCGTGCGCCTCAAGCAGGCGGTGAGCAAAGTCGTCGACAACGCCTTGGCCTACTGCCCGGCCGGTTCTACCGTATGCGTGCGCTTGGAACGCAGCCTCGGAGAAGTCTTCATCCATATATGCGACAATGGGCCCGGGGTGGCAGAGTCACTGATGCCCCATTTATTTCGTCCCTTTGGTAAGGCGCGCGCCGGGCTGGAAAAAGGCTGCGGCGGCGCTGGCATGGGCTTGGCCTTGACCCAGCGCATTATTGAGGGCCATGGCGGTTATATGAAGGTAGATAATCGGCCGGGAGAGGGACTATGTGTTACGATGGTGTTGCCGATTAATGATTCGGTATAAGCGACGTCGTCATGGTTGCCGTTGTCGTTATTATAAGTGACGGCCCAAATAGCTGCCCAAGTGGCAGTCGTCGTCGAAGTCGACGGCTGCGAGACTCATGGCGAGCTCAGGCTGTCGAGGGCATGCTCCATGTCTGCCCATAGGGCTGCCGTGGGTTCGCAACCGACCGAGAGCCGGATAAAGCCGACCGGCACATCATCGCCCCAACGGCCGCGACGTTCGGCTGAGGTATGTAGGCCACCGAAGCTGGTGGCAGGCAAAATGAATTCACTTTCTTCGATAAAGAGTTCGGCGCTTTCGGCGTCGGCCAAGGTCACGCCGAGCACACTGCCAAACGCGGACATTTGCTCAGCGGCGATGTCGTGACCGGGATGATGGCGCAATCCGGGATAGCTCACCGATTGCACCGCTTTGTGGTGGCACAGGTTTTCGGCAATGGTCTGCGCATTATGGCACATGCGGGCAAAGCGGAGTTCAAGAGTCTCCAAACCGCGGCGCACCATCCACGCGGTCAGCGGACCCGGGATGGCGCCAGTGACCTTGCGCCAGTCGCGGGTAGCTTGCAGCAGAATGGGGCTGCGCGTGGCCACATGACCAAAGAGGGCGTCCGAGTGGCCGTTGACGGCCTTGGTATCGGAAGAGACCACGATATCAATGCCCAAATCGAGGGGACGCTGGCCCAGAGGAGTCATGAGCGTATTGTCGGCAATGGAGATAGCGCCGGCAGCGCGTGCGCGGGTGGCGACATCGTTGATATCGCAGATCTCGAGACCGGGATTGGACGGCGTTTCGACAAGCACCAAACGGTAGCCATGCAGGTCGCGATGCCGATAGTCCTTGGTGGGGCATAGATCGATTCTGACCCCCATGGGACGCATGTAGGATTCGGCCAATTGACGGGTGGTATAATAGCCATCTGCGGGCAAGAGCACCCGATCTCCGGGGCGAGCATGGGGGATGAGGACCGCGGCGATGGCGGCCATGCCCGAGGGAAAGGCCACGACGTCGGCTTGCTGCAGAAAGCCGAGGGCGTCTTCGACGCTGTCCCAGCTGGGGTTACCAAAGCGGCCGTACTGGTATGTGGCCTCGGGCTCGCGCGGCAGATAATAGGTACTAGTGGGGAAGATACCGGGGGCTGCGGGGTCGCCTTTATCAAGTGCGACCTGATAGAGGTGCAGCATTTGCGCTATGCGATAGTCGATGTCGTCGTTTTCCATTGCTGCTTTGGGTATAGACGCTGCAGGGAGTCCCCGTCGAGCTATGGCGACGGGGAAATACCGACCCGCTACTCCGAAGTTCGTCAGGGGATGTTTTTGTTGCTCGATGTCTCTTGATGTTTTTGGCGTCGGGCCACCCGAGCACGCTGAAATACGCAGTGCCCTTGGCGCCAGAGCCTTTGAGGCCGCCGAAGGTACGCGGTCGCGCCGACGGTAGGGGAGGGGGAGGCTTGCCTCCGGCCGCAAACGCGCTGGCGCCAGGCCATTGAAAGCGTACCGTTGCCGCTGAACCCGTTGGCAACAGCGATTTCCCGCTTGCCGCCAACGACAAACGCCCTGCTGACAGGACCTCGTCTTCATTGGACAATACGTTCTCTCCCCGACGTCAGGACCGACGAGTAAAAAAATATACGCACCCCTCTGGTGCTGCGACCTGGTCGCACTAAGGTTTCTCCGTCACCTCTGGCTTCAAGACCGGTGGGTAAGAAAATCAGCACACCCCCTCTTGCGTCGTGCCTGTTCGCACGAAAGTTGTGTTTGGTGTGAAGGCTGATGCGGGTCGATTGTAGGCGCCCCAATTCTATCGAGAGCCACTAGATGAGGGACACGGCGGGAATTGGTTTGGACAAGTTGACAGCGATGGCGAAGCGGACAATGCTTAACAAGTGTCGCAATCCGCTCATCGCATTCAGCTCGAGTTGCAGTTAGGCGAAGACTTAGCTCGTCTGACTCTTCCTGTAGGGGTCGATCGCCGATTACAGGATCTGCTGGACAAACAGGATAGCGGTGAGCCTCTTACTGAGCATGAGCGGGCCGAAGCTGAGGGACTTGTGGAGTTGTCGGAGTTACTCAGCTATCTACGTCTGCGGGCGAGACGGGTGAATGACTCGCCAAGGTGAGCGGCCGAATCCCTACGCTCATCGCACGGCGTGTTCGCAAGCGAGCGCGCAATCGCTGTGAGTACTGCGGCCTATCTCAGGAAGGCCAAGAGGCTACATTCCATATCGATCATATCCAGCCGCGTCGGAGCGGTGGTGAGACTCAATTGGATAATCTTGCGCTTGCCTGTGTATCGTGCTCACTGCGCAAAGGAGCGCGGACAGAGGCTCTTGATCCGCTCACTGGCGAGATGGTTCGTTTGTTTCACCCGAGGCTCGATACCTGGGATGTACATATATCGATTGATACTGGCTGGAGACTAATAGGGCGCACGGCGATCGGACGTGCCTCGATAGCGCATTTAAAGCTGAATCGACAAATTGCTGTAGCAATTCGTCGTGAAGAGGCAATGCGCGATAGGTATCCGTGAGACGTTCATGCGCTTTTGCATCAAGCACCGCTGGGCATTGAAGTCGCCGATTGAAGAGAGCACAGGCTTCGGCATGCGCAGCGCCGGCAAGAAGTAGTTCAAGGAGCGCGAAGCGCGGCAGTAGTATTAGGGGCCATGGCTGGCTGCCGATAGTGACGACGGCGTTTTGGCGGCGCAGTTCACCGTGTCGCCCATTCGCCAGTCGGGAATCGTTAATTATGATTCGTTACTGCAGAATAAATATATACTCTTTGATGAGGGCATTGAATAGAGCTTGTTCGTCAAAATTCTGCGCTTTGGGGGTACAAGAGACACCATTGCTTCGGCATTGCCAATGACCTTGGCAACCGGTGCTAACTCGCGGCGTTGGCGGTATTGGGGACGCTATATTCGGCCTTTCGCGCAAGCGAGATTCTCGGCCTGGTCGGACGCGATGTCGATGTGGGCACGTTGGTGCTCGACCAGGGGAAGACTGAGAAATCGGCCCGTCGCGTATTGATACCCCAGGTGATCTTGCCGCTGATCGAGCCAACGTGCGGCTCATGTTGGTCCGACCGGGCGGCTGTTCCCGCACACCCGGACGTGGCTACTGAAAAACACCAAGCGCTTTTGTGAGGACGTCGAGGTACCAGAGATCTGCGTGCACTCCCTTCGTGGGATGCACTCGACACTGGCGACCGGGGCCGGTGCCACCGGGGACTTGGTGGCCAAACAACTCGGCCATACTTCGCCCACTGTGACTGCCGCGCACTACACCGACGCAGACGTGTTGGCGGTGGCAAAACAGCAGCGAGTCTGGGAGCTTATCCACCGCGATGGCGATGCTCCTACGCTGGCGGAGAAGCGACTAAATCGCCCGCACGCCGAGGCGACAGCTAGCGATCAAGAGGTGAAAGAGTCGGTTCACGATTCTGGCGGGAATCGTGAACCGGAAATCAAGGTCTCGGAAAAACCTCAATGATTTCGTGGAGCTGAGGGGAGTCGAACCCCTGACCTCTAGAGTGCGATTCTAGCGCTCTCCCAACTGAGCTACAGCCCCAGGGCACGTGTCTACGTGGAACGCGCCACTTGTATCAGGGCATTTTTCGGGTGTCAAGGGTCTGGAGAGGTGATGCGCTATTTGACTTCTGCAGGCTGTCCGCAGTAGGCAAGGGACGGTGGCTAAGGTCCGATTGGATACGCTCTTGGTGCGCCGCGGGCTGGTCGCGAGTCGCGAACGTGCCCGTGCGCTGATTCTCGCCGGCTCTGTGCAGGTCAACGGCCTTGTTGTGGCGAAGGCCGGCGCTCAGGTGACGGGCGATGCGGCGGTCTCTCTGCGGCAAGAGGACCATCCTTATGTCTCGCGTGGCGCGCTTAAGTTGTTGCACGCGCTGGACTCCTTTGCCCTCGACCCTTCCGGGCAGGCGATCGTCGATGTCGGCGCCTCTACCGGCGGGTTTACCGATATCCTACTGCGCCGCGGCGCTCGTCGGGTGTATGCGATCGATGTGGGCTACGGGCAGTTGGCTTGGTCTCTGCGCTCGGATGCGCGCGTCGTGGTTCTAGAACGGGAGAATATTCGCTATCTCGATCCAGAGAAAATCGTTGAACCGTGTGATGGGGCAGTGATTGATGTGTCGTTTATCTCACTTAAATTAGTGCTGCCCAAGGTCGCAAGTCTGCTGTCACCTCCCCGCGCGCATCAGGCCAATGCTAGGACTGGATGGATCGTCGCTCTGATTAAGCCACAATTTGAGGCTGGCAGAGAGCAGGTGGGTAAGGGCGGCGTGGTACGCGATCTCGCTATCCGTGAGGCTGTGGTGAAGGAGCTGCAAGGTTGGGCGCAGGAGCACGGATTTGTGGTGGGGGCCTGCGTGGAGTCGCCGATTACGGGGCCTGCGGGCAATGTGGAGTTTTTGCAGTTACTCCACCTACCCACGGAAAAAACGGAATGATGGTGTGCTGATGGTATCACCGTCCCCCGAAATTCGCCCTATGCTGGGCTCTGATCTCGGTGCGGTGCGGGCGTTATGCGCGCTAGGGTGTGCATACGATCGCGCCGCGGAGGTCGTAGAGGAGTTGATGTTTGGGCCTGGTTTCGATGATCAAGCCCATCCGTTGGTACTATCTCTCGATGGCGCGGTAATCGCCACAGCCGTCACATCAGGGCCGTGCTTACGGTTTCTCGCCGTGCATCCTCGCTATCGGCAATCGGGATGGGGAACGGTCTTATTGCGGGCCGCTGAGGGCACCATCGCGTCTGCGGGGTTTCTGCGTGTGCGCGTTCTCGATCAGGCGGGAAACTATCTGGCGCCTGGCGTCGACGTACGCAACCGCGAGACGATCGCGTGGTTTGAGCGGCGTGGCTATACTGCTCACGGTGAGAGGGTAAATCTGATTGTGCGTGCGCGCGATAGTGAGTGGGTGACGGCTACACGCGCAGAAGCGTTGGCGTCAGCGTGCTCTGGGTATCGGCTGCGCCGGGCGGGTCCCTCTGATAGAGGCGCGCTGGATGCGATGATTCGTCGTGAGTTTTCTGCCGGATGGGCGTTTGAGGCCGATGGGGCGCTGGGCAATTCGCCACCTGCGGTGCATATTGCGTTGGCGCCCGCCGTCGATAATTCAGGCCACGAGAGCGCAGAAATTGTGGCATTTTCCGCCCATGATGGCAATAATCGGGGTTTAGGCTGGTTTGGCCCGGCTGGGACGGTGCCCGCACACCGGGGGCGCGGTCTCGGCGCGGCGCTGCTATGCGCGGCATTGCTCGACATTGCTGCGGCCGGTCACGATGTCTGTGAGATCGCCTGGATCGGTCCGCGTGGGTTTTATGAGCGCCACGCGGATGTCTGTGGCGAACGCCGCTTTGTGGTGCTGAGAAAGGAGCTATCATGACTCGTGCGATGTTGCTCTGCGCCGGTTATGGGACCCGGTTGCGGCCACTTACCGATGCTTGTCCCAAGCCCATGTTGCCAGTGTGTAATGTGCCGATCTTGCGCTACGGTATCACCAATCTGGTCCGTCACGGGATTATCGATATTGTGATTAATCTCCATTATCTCGGGGACGTGATCCATCGCGATATCGGTGATGGTGCAGACCTTGGCGCGCGCGTGCACTACATCGACGAGCCCGATATTTTGGGTACCGGTGGTGGGCTCAAGCATGCGCTCGCGCTGTTGGATCCCGATGGTCGGGATGAGCCCTTTGTGTCGATGAACGGGAAATTGATTTTTGACGTCGATGTGGCGGGGCTATTGGCGGCTTTTCGCGCGGCACCCGCGGATACGTTGGGTATGATGGCGGTACGGCCTGTGCCTGATGCCATGGCATGGGGGGCCGTGGATGTGGATGCGTCAGGAGTAGTGCCCCAGGTCCGTGATATTCTCGGTGCCGGTCACTATATGTTCGCCGGGGTTCACGTGACGAGGCCATCGGTGATGGCGCGGTTGCCCGATGGCGAGGCGTGCTCGATTCGGCAGGGATACCTGCCGTGGATCCGCGCAGACGCTTCCGTGGCAGCATTTATCGTGAAGGATGGCTATTTTGCCGAGCACTCGACGGCAAAGCGTTATTTTAACAGCAATATGGCGGTTTTGCAGATGCTCCATGATGGTGATAAGTCATATGGGTTTATCCCTGCTATGTCGAAGGACATTGCCTCAGAGGCGGAGATATCGCCGCAAGCCGTGATCATTCCTCCGGTATGTATCGGCGCCGGGGTACGCGTTGCTGCTGGAGCCCAGGTGGGGCCAAACGCCGTTATCGGTGATCGTGCGGTGGTCGGGCCCGGTGCTCGTGTGGAGCGCGCGGTGGTATGGGCGGAGTGTCGCATTGATCGTAATGTGCGCGATGCGGTGGTTACGCCCACTGCGCACGTAGACGTATCATGATATGTGTGGGTGACCGCGCAACATGCAACTTGGCTGAAGCTTGACGATAGCCAGCGCCGCTGCCAGGGTCAAACTTCATGCTGGGGCATAAGCGCGAGCGCTTGCCGTATGATGTCGGCGTCAGCGTAACGGGCATTTTCGGTGAGATATCGGCGCCATTTACGTGCGCCGCGCTGGCCGGCGAAGAGGTTGAGCATGTGACGCGTGATGTGGTGTAAGTGTACGCCGCGGGCGCGCTGGGTCTCGGCATAGGGAATCATGGCTTCGGCTACTGCATGTCTGGACCTCGGCGAGCGCTCTGCTGAACCATCAGTGAAAATATGTCGATCAGCGTCGATAAACAGCCAGGGATTGTCGTACGCTGCCCGGCCGATCATGACTGCGTCCACGTGGGTCAAATGGTGTGCGGTCTGTTCGAGATCCATGATGCCGCCGTTGATCTCGATGGACAGGTGGGAGAATTCGCGTTTGAGACGGTACACTTCATGATAGCGCAATGGTGGTTTAGTACGATTCTCTTTGGGGGAAAGTCCCTTGAGCCAGGCTTTGCGGGCGTGGACGCTAAACCGGTCGGCGCCAGCACGAGCGACAATGTCGACGAATCGCGCCATGTGCTGGTAGGTGTCCATGTCGTCAATGCCAATGCGATGTTTAACCGTAACCGGAATCGTCACCGCGGCTTTCATGGCCGCAACGGCTTCGGCGACAATCTCGGGCGTGGCCATGAGGCAGGCACCAAAACGGCCCTCTTGCACCCGGCTCGACGGACAGCCGACATTGAGATTGATCTCGTCGTAGCCCCACTCTTGGCCAATGCGGGCGCATTCGGCAAGCTCGGCCGGATTGTCGCCGCCCAATTGCAGGGCAATGGGATGCTCAATGTTGGAAAAGTTGAGGTAGCGCTGCCGGTCGCCGAGCAAGATGGTGCTCGTGGGAATCATTTCGCTGTACAACAGCGTGCGGCGGGTGATGTGTCGCATCAGGAAGCGAAAATGACGATCCGTTCGGTCCATCATCGGCGCTACGCTGAGTGGGGGCGTGAAATCAGCACGCGTCTGCGGCTGTGGCTCTAAGTCTCGATCGGCGAGCAGCACAGGGCGAATATTGGCCGATCTTGTGCCTTCGTCAAGTCGACTCGTCCCTGGTATTGACAGGCGCGTGCCCGCGGCGCTTGCCCCGTTGTTGGCGTGCTCTAGCGCGGTTGCAGGGTGCTGGCAAAATGGGCGTCGATGGGCTCAAGGGCTGCGGCCATATATTCGCCGCGGTCGTAGAAGTCGAAATGACTGCCAATGAACCAATGGAGGTCTTTGCTGCCGCGAATACCGGCAAAAAATTTGCGGGCGCCGTCGGGTAAAGCGGCTTCCTTTGAATGAACGAGCACGGTGGGAACCCGGATCTGCGGAGCGGCGGCGATGGGGTCTAGGGTGAGCCAATCGGTCCACGACATCACCGCAAAGCGGTTGCTCCACTCGTCAATGGCGCCGCGTCCAGGATCGAGAAAATAGGAGAAGTCGCCGTACATGGCCGCGCGGGGTTCGGTCTTGCTACAGGCAGGCACATATTCGACCTCCCCGGTCGTTGTGTAGTGCTTGCGGGCTGCGGCCGCGGCTTCCATACGGGTGCGGACACCAATATCGCCGCCATAGCGTCTGGTGACCAGATCGCAGTTGTGAAACCAGCCGACAATCGATGCCAGCGATCGCAGGCGCCGATCGGCCGCCGCCGCCAAGGCCATGCAGCTGCTCCCGGTGCAAATGCCGAGGCCAGCGATCCGGTTTTCGTCCACCGCCGGGTGTGCCTGTAGGTATGAAACCGCATTGCGAATATCGCGAACCTTGCGGTCTATGGCTTCGTACTCGCGTGGCTGACCTTCGCTCTTGCCGAATCCCGTGTGATCAAAGACCAACGTCACATAGCCGTATTGCGCCAACATGGGCGCATAACCGCCAGCCATTTGCTCTTTGACCGTTGTAAGGGAACCGGTGATAATAATGGCGGCAGACTTTTGTTCGCCACGCAGTGCAGCTTCAGGGATGTGGAGGATACCTGCAAGCCTATTACCATCACTGTAAAAATAGACGGGTTGTTTTTCTACCTGGATCATATTTTTAACATCCAATTTCTTCCCATGCCGCGCCTCTGAAGTGCCATGAGGATGCATAGGTAGCCTCATCGCCTTGTCGCGCCCATTGCCCGTATCGATAAAGTGGCGAATCCTCCATACGCCACCTGGGCATTCTTCTGCAAAAGGGTAGTATTTCCGGTTTGATAAAAGGTTATGAGTCGTGTGAAGGTGATTTGCCATTGAGCGTTTTGTCTGTATTGCCCGTATTGGTTAAGACGAAAAACGTAATGGCCGGCAACCATCCATTCAGCCCCATTCTCTGTGTTGGGGCGCCATGTGTACTTTATTACCTCTCTGTAAATTGACGGGGGTATCGGCTCTTGAATAGCTAGTCCTGCTGCTCCGAAGATAGTGACATAAACCGCCGCGATAAAGCTACTGCAATGATTTCATACGGGTGCTGAAATAGGTGGCTATGCGGGCGGCAATGAGGTCGAGCAGGGCCCCGGCATCGGCAATACTGATTGAGGTGGCGTATGCAACTTTTGCTCGGCGCTGGCGCAGAGATAGTCCGCTGACGGCGTGAAATGCATGGGCGCGCTGCAGAAGCATACGGCCAATGCCGCCAGTGACGAGATTGGTTTGCGCTACTCTGATCGCGGCCACAAAGCTGTCGGCCTGATCGTCGTTGCGAAACGTCATCACGCCGCGGACCAGAAACCCGCTTTCGACGAGTTCCACGGCCAGCGTGATACGCTGCGGCGGTGTAATAACGCCGATATAGGGCGCTTGATACACCGAGGGCAGGAGTCCTTGTATGGTTGCGCTCAGGGCCGGGCCCGGTTCTTGGGGCAGTGTGGCAACTGCATCGGCGCGAGCCAATTGCTCAAGCCACGGCGGGCCCGCAGCAATAATTGCCTGCGCTGACGCCAAAGGAGAAGGCGCGTCTTTTTTGCTCGCTGTCTGTGTCTCTGTCTGGGCTGCCGTGGTTTGTGCCAGTGCACCGAGGTGGCGGGGATGGGCCAAAATGAGCCAATTGATCGCCGATTCGACCTCAACGCTTGTATCGCTCGCCCCAGCATTGGCGGTCGTTGGCAGGACAAAGACCCGCGGGTCACGCGGCGGTACTAGTGGGGATGGACGGCGGCGACCGATGGTGCCATAGGGGCCCCCAGTCCAAGGCACGGCGGCTTCGTCGTGATCGATGAATGCCCCGGTGTCGGCCGCAGATAATCTGCTCTGGG
>JAAUYH010046632.1_pt1 | contig 17353 bp, 15 predicted proteins | sample 7278061 | NCBI WGS metagenome assembly JAAUYH01 (sample SAMN14350203, study PRJNA611818) | marine sediment metagenome | isolation source: surface marine sediment (0.6m) | place: French Polynesia: Moorea | collected 2018-08 | reverse complement strand
TCTGTACAGACGTAGCATGCTACGTCTCTACTCTGACTACATGCGGCGACGGACGGCTGAAATGCCAGATACACGCTCTGGCATCGCGTCCTCAACTATGCGCCTTTGTGATTTCTGACTTCCGCGTAGCGGCACTAGTCACCCCGTCTCCCCTGCTCCCCTGCTCGATTTTTATTGTCCGTAAAATTACTTTATAGATTGTGCAAAAATTAAGTATTTTTTCAGAAGTTAAGCAAAAAAATAATAAATATTTGGTTAACAATCCAATCAAAAAATTACTATTACTTTACCAAAAATCATTCACTTGCGAGTTTAATTGTTATGAATACTTATATATAAAAAAATGTTTTAGAGCCAGACAAGTCTAGTATATTTAAGCGAAAAGCTTATCTAACTATACAAAAAAATCTTTTAAAAATGGATGGTAGACAATGGAAATAATGGAACCGATGGAAACAATGGTAACACCTGTAGAGTTTAACTTTACTTATGCCCCAGGTATTACTGACGATCAGATCTTAGGAGTTGAGTTAGCAGGAGAAATGTGGTCTCGGTATTTCGGGGACACTCATCAATATATAGATGACAATGATGTACTGCATATAGATAAAACCGTAATCAATCTTCACGTTGAAATTGGCTCAGATTTATTACCAGACAACGTTATTGGTGGTTCATTTCCTGCAATTTCTAGCGAATATGACTATGAAGATATTTACGATGCTATAAATGGAAATATAACTACAGATAACGATCGCATAGCAGCAGATAGTCTACTTGATGGTACAAAAACTAAGGTCTTAGTTAACGGTGAAACAGTAGAAAATGATAAATTTCAGCTTACTAAAGCTAATTTAAAAGCCTTAGATTTAATTCATTCTGATAGCGAAGCAGGACAAGAACTAGATGGCTACATTGTCATGAGCGATCTGAGTAACTTTAATTATATCGACTGGAATTACGATTATTTAGGCGGACCACAGGCAAATACATTAGACTTCTTGACTACTATAACCCATGAAATTGGTCATGCACTAGGATTTATTAGTGGTACAGATGGTGTGCTACTCACCAGTGAAATCCTCGAAGGATTATATCAAACTTTTTCTTCTATTGATATTAGTAACCCAGCAGAATCTAAAGGAAAAGATAAAAAATTTGATAAGGATCGAGATAAATTCTATGATGCTTTAGAAATTCTACACAATGCTGATGATTCCATAGATACTAAAACTCTAAAAGATACTCTCAAAGCAATTGCCAACTATCTTAAATACGATGAAGAATATGCAGACTATAGCCAGGGAAACAAATTATTTAAAGAAACACAAGATGATCTCGACTCAAACAAATTACTCGATCCAAACAAATTAGCTGAGAGCATGACCAGTTTGGATTTATTCCGTTATTCTACGGAAAGTTTACACTTGGGTGCTAATGAATTAACTAGAGGTACATCTAGCTATTTCTCTTTGGATGGTTCGTCAACAGATTTGGCAATGTCCAATGGTCAAGACTATCAAGCTAGCCATTGGCAAAATCGAGAACAAGAGGAAGGCTTGGGAGTAATGAACCCTACCATTTCCCTTAATGAAAGGTGGGAAATCTCTGAAAATGACTTGATGGCGTTAGATGCTATTGGTTGGGATGTTAATTACGATCGCTCGTTAGATATGCAAGCTTTATACAATAAGGCATTAGCTAAGGTTGATTCTGCTTGGATCGGCGATCGCCATGATGATGTAGAAGAAATTCTTGATAGTAAAGCTTACGAAGGTCGTAGAAGTAGTAGAGGTCGTCGTAACATTACCGTAGATGGATATTTTTCTACTTTCAACGAACGCTCTTCATCTGTAGCGGCAAGTTCGGAGCGTGAAGTAGTAAGGGGTTCCCGTAGAAATAGAATCTCAGCTAGAAAAATCCCTCGCCATTGGCACTCCTCTGTCTCTAATAATTTTGATGTGGTTGAGACAGCCGATAATTCTGTTCCCGAAAACTCCGTGCAAAAAGTCGATGTAGTTATGTTAGAAATGAATGATTCTAATAACGATTCTAATTCTGACGATCGCTTACTAGATAAAATTACAGGTAGTTTGAATACTGGTTTAGAAGGTTTTAGCCGAGAGTCGATTACCACTGTCAGTAGAGCGAAAAATCATTTTCATTCAAGCGATCGCCACCTCTGGAGAACAAAATCAAATAAAATATAACTACTGTACAGACGTAGCATGCTACGTCTGTACCTACTAACTACTAACTCCTAACTGTTAATTTTAAGTTCTCTTTGGGGAAATATAAGTTTAACCAATTGCCATAGCTCAATTTCCCCAGAATGAAATCATTACTAGCTAGCAGGAAAAATAACCATCTCCATTATTTTACTTTTATAGTTTCTACCGCCTGTTGTTTGTTTAGCAATGCTGCTACTGCTCAAATTACTCGTGATACTACCTTACCCAACAATAGTAAAGTGCAGTCTAGTGGCAATATCATAGAAATTACAGAGGGGACAAACACAGGTAATAATTTATTTCATAGCTTTGATAAATTTTCTGTACCCACAAACAACACAGCTTTTTTTAATAACCCTACGACTATAGAAAATATCATTGGTCGAGTGACAGGCAGTTCAATTTCTCATATCGATGGCTTGATTCGCGCCAATGGTGAGGCGAACTTATTTCTCATTAATCCCAACGGGATCGTCTTTGGGGAAAACGCCGCTTTAGATCTTGGTGGCTCGTTTATTGGTAGTACTGCCGATAGTATTCAGTTTGCTGATGGCAGCGAGTTTAGTGCGGTGAATCCTGATGAACCACCGTTGTTAAAAGTTAATATTCCTCTGGGTTTACAGTTTGGCGATGATAGCGGAGATATTACGGTTAAAGGCAATGGTCATAATGCCTGGTTTGATTTTTATACTTATACTGTAGATCGCTTCGAGCGTAATCGGGGTTTAGAAGTAACACCAGAAAATACTATAGGATTAATCGGTAATAACATCTTCCTAGAAGGCGGAAATCTAACAGTCGAATCGGGCAATATTGAATTGGGTAGTGTAGCCGAAGCTGGCACAGTAGAAATTATACCTAACGATCTGGGTTGGACTTTTGATTATGGTGATTTGAACGGTGAAAATATCAATTTAGCCGATGCAGCTTCTATTGATGTTAGTGGCAAAGGTAGCGGCAATATCCAGATCTACGGCGATTCGGTAAATATAACTGATGGTTCGGCAATTTTCGCTGAAACTGAAGCAGATGCTAGGGGAGGATTAACCACTATCAAAGCTAAGGAAGTAAATATTATTGGTACAGATGCCGATATTTATTTACCTAGTTCAATTTGGAGCGATGTTTATCTCGATGCTACAGGAGATGGAGGTAGTGTCTCAATTGATACAGAAAGTTTACTATTAGAAGCTGGAGGACAGGTTAATACAAACACTTATAGTTTGGGTAATGCAGGTAATTTAACCGTCCGCGCTACAGATATCAAAGTTATTGGTGAATCAGAATTTGGCGACTTTATCAGTGGTTTATTTGCTCAGGCTGATATTCTGCTAACGGGGAAAGGTGGAGATATTTCCCTAACAACAGATAATTTATTAGTTAGGGATGGAGCGCAAATTGCTACAACTACCTTTGGAGAAGGAGATGCAGGTAACTTAACTATTGATGCCAAAGACATTAAATTGATTGGTGATACAGAATTTGGTGCTAGCGGTTTATTCGCTAATACAGATTTTGAGGCTCTAGGCAAAGGTGGCAATTTAAAGATAGAAACTGACAATTTATTAGTTAAAGATGGAGCGCAAATTGCTGCGATCGCCTTTGGGGAAGGAGATGCAGGTAATTTAAGTATTGAAGCCAAAGATATTGAATTGACTGGTGCTTCCGAATTTGGTGTTAGTGGTTTGTTGTCCTCAACTGAAGCACAGGGGAATGGCGGTAATCTGGATGTAGAAACTGGCTCATTAAAGGTTATTGATGGCGCACAAATAATTGCTAGCACTTTTGGCTCTGGAAATGCAGGTTCGATAAATATTACAGCGGCAGATATCAACTTATCTGGTAGTTCTGAATTGGCTGCTAGCGGTATTTTTGCTACTGCTCTTGTCGATCGGGGAAATGGTGGCAATCTAAATATAGAAACTGGCAGTTTATCAATTCAGGATGGCGCAACCATTAGCACAAGCAACTTTTTTAGTCGAGGCAATGGCGAACCAGGACAAGGAAAAGCAGGAAATATTAACATCAAGGCTAATTCTCTACAGATAGACAATAGAACTTCAGAGTTGCCTAGTAGTATCACTGCTTCAACTAACCATAGTGGTGGCGGAGATATCCAGCTTAATATTGCTAACAATCTTACTCTCAACAACAACAGCGAAATTACTGCTGATACTAAAGGTGATGGCAATGGTGGCAGTATTGAGATCGTCGCTCCTAATCTCAATATCAATAATCAGGCTCAGATATCTGTTGACAGTATTGGTTTCGGACAAGCAGGTAACATCGATCTTACTGTCAAGGAGCTAAGTGCCAACCAGGGGAAAATTACAGCCACCTCCGAAAAGTCTGGAGGAGGAAATATTAATTTAACTACTGACTTCATTGATTTGCAGAACAATAGCGAAATTAGTACTAGCGTTTTTGGTGGTACTGGTGGGGGAGGGGATATTACCATTGATAGTAACTATATCCTGGGCAGAAACAATAGTGATATTCGAGCTAATGCTGTTGAAGGAAATGGAGGCAATATTAACATTACTACCGATGCGATCTTGCTTTCTTTTGATAGTGAAGTTGATGCTAGCTCTCAGTTTGGTTTAGATGGCGTAGTAAAAATAAATAATCCCGATAACGATCGGCAAATCAGCGTAGGAGAATTATCCCAGAAAATTGTCGATCCCACTGCTTTGATTATGGCTGTATGTCCTGTAAAAGATGCCGAAACTCTTGTTACTACAGGAAAAGGAGGATTAGCCGAAAATCCTAGTCAAAACCTGCGGGGAGAATCGGTATGGGAAGATTTGCGGAATGTGGCAGATCTATCCAAGCCTGCTGATAATTCACAAATTATTGAAGCTAAAGCCTGGAATATCAATCAACAGGGAAAAGTGGAATTACTCGGTTATATTCCCCAGCAAAGTAAAGGCGATTATTGGGCATCGTTTAATCAATGTCGCCAACAATAAGGTGATTTCTAGCAATAAATATCCCAGCCAAACTGAGAAATGGTGCGTTACGCTGGCGCTAACAGCACCCTACTGGCGTGTCAAGCCTAAAACAGCTTGTAGGGTGCGTTCCTTCATAAAATATCTATTTTGACATTTACCCTATATCTAGAACGCACCATCACTGAGAAACTAAGGTGATTTCTAGCAATAAATATCCCAGCCAAACTGAGAAACGGTGCGTTACGCTGGCGCTAACAGCACCCTACAGTAGACAGCATCACCAGAGTCTATCTGTGTTTATCTGTGTTTATCTGTGGACTTCTTTCTAACGCCTCAATTAAAGCTTGACGCGCTACTAGAACGCAATATCTAGAACGCACCATCACGATTATCAATTCGTTGACATCTCTACGATAATATTATATTTATCATACTTACAGATATCGAAGAAATCGAGTGCTTAATTCAGCAAAAAGTCAAACAGATGAAGCGCGATCGCTGATTTTTTAATTGGTGCGATCGCCCTCAGCATCAAGTTTATCAAGTTAACAAAAAGCTCATAATTATGGTTGAATTTGCTTTGCCGTGGATGTTTGCCCTCCTGCCCCTGCCCTTACTGGTATATTGGTTATCACCACCATTTAAGGAGCAGAGTGATAGTTTACAAGTTCCATTTTTCTCTAGGCTGGTAACTTTAACAGGTCAGAAACCTACTCCAGGGGCAACGGTACTCAGTCCTAACTGGATCCAGAAGTTGCTGACGCTTTGCTGCTGGCTGTTAGTTGTCATTGCCTTAGCTAAACCGCAGTTACTAGAAGAGCCTATTATTCAGGTTGAATCGGCGCGAGATTTGATGCTGATCGTGGATTTATCCCAATCTATGGAAACAGAAGATTTTCTCGACCCACAAGGCAACCAGATTAACCGCCTAGAAGCTGTTAAGTTGGTTTTGAATGATTTTATCGAGCATCGTCAAAGGGATAATTCAGAAGGACAAATAAGCGATCGCCTGGGTTTAATTTTATTTGGCACCAAGGCTTATCTACAATTACCCTTTACCCAAGATAGTGCTACGGCTCGTTTCCTGCTTAACGAAGCCCAGACTGGTATGGCGGGAGCGCAAACTATGCTTGGAGATGCCATTGGCTTTGGGATTCAGACCTTTGAATCCAGTCAAGCCCAACGCCGTGTAGCAATCCTGCTTACCGATGGCAATGATACTGGGAGTCAGGTTGCTCCCTCCCAAGCAGCGGACATAGCGGCACAGAAAAATATTACCCTTTATACCGTCGCCATTGGCGACCCCGACACCGCTGGAGATGAAAAACTAGACACCGAAACCCTAGAGGAGATTGCCCAGACTACAGGTGGAAGCTTCTTCCTGGCTAATGACCGCGAGGGACTCGCAGCCATCTATAGTCAATTAGATGAATTAGAACCAGAGGAAGTTAACAGTCGCTCCTACCAACCCAAAAAATCCTTATTTACTTTACCTTTGACTGCATTATTAATTTTGGCAATGGGATATCATCTGATTATGGCAATACGTAGTCTGACTCACAAGGAGGAAACTGTTGGTGAACTAGCAATTGTAGATAATATAGAGCGGTAACAACGATAAGCGACACGCATACTGTCTAATATCCAATAAGGTATCGGTAATCGAAGCCAAGAAAACAAAGGTTGATATAGCCAATAATAAGCCTTTTTTAAATCTTGCCAAGCCCAGCAGGGCGATGAGTCTAAAAAGTCAGAGACATCGACAACTAAACCTTTATCTTGGTACATCATCACATTGCGCCCATGAACATCGTGAGGCGTTAAACCTTTTGATTGGGCATATTCTAAAGCTAGATCGATATCTTCAATAACTTGTCTGGGAATTTTTAAACCCAGATGCATAGAGTCATAAAGAGTAACTCCATGTAATCGTTTCAAAATTAACCAATTTGCTTCAGCGTAAAAACATTGAGAAAAAGCCTGATGAGAGCCGATACGGCGATATACTTCTATTTCTTCTGTCCATCCCGATCGCTTTGGGGCATAAATTTTAATAACAACATTTTCATAGTTAGGATGAATAAAGACAGCAGCATAGTTTCCTGTCCCCAGTAATTGCCAAGGTTGAGGAATTTGAGCAACTTTTACGGGATTGTAAGGTTGAATACTATTAATTTCGACATTAGCAGCTAACTTTCTAACAATTTCAATAGGTGGCAAAGTAAAGGAGTCGCTATTAACTAAAATCATTTTGCAATATATAATGATACCATATTGAGCTTTCGTTTTAGAAATTATATTTGTATCGGACACGACTTAGCAAGTTATCGAAAATTTAGCTATTTGTACTTTGCACAGTTAAAATAAAGTCTATTATTAATAGTAGCAATGGGATATCATCTGATTATGGCAATACGCAGTCTGACTCGTAAGGAGGAAACTGCCAGTGAATCAACTGTCTGAATTTCATTTCATTCAACCCCTGTGGTTGTTAGCTCTTATACCTACTATTTTGCTGTTTATCCAGCTTCGCCGACAGCAGGAAGTAACTTCCCAATGGCAGAAAGCGATCGCTCACCATTTGCTCCCTCATCTGGTTGTCAAAGCCAAGTCAGGGGAAAATATTCGTCCCTATTACCTATTGACAGCAGCATTTACCATTGCGGCGATCGCTCTAGCTAGTCCAACTTGGCAACGAGAACCATTGCCCTTTGCTAACGATGAAGCTCCCTTAGTAATTGCCCTGGATCTCTCGGAATCGATGAATGTGACCGATATTCAACCATCACGGTTAGAACGGGCTAAACAAAAAGTACAGGATTTGCTAACCCTGCGGAGTAGCGGACGTACAGCACTGATTGCCTATGGCGGTACAGCCCATTTGGTACTTCCCCTCACAGAAGATAGCAGTATCTTGTCCATGTACCTGAATGAATTAAGTACGGACATTATGCCCAAAGTGGGAAAAGCTCCCGAGCGCGCCTTAAACTTAGCATCAAAGGTATTGGAGTCAGAAAATATACCAGGTACGATTCTCTTTCTTACCGATGGCATCAGTAGCCAGGAATTGTCCAATTTTAGCCAGAGCGAATATGACATTTCTATTCTGGGGATTGGTACTGTACAGGGAGGGGTAATTCCCGAGGGCAATGGTAGATTTAGCAAACTCGATCGAGGGGGGTTACAGGCGATCGCTCGCCAAACTAATGGCTTTTTCACCGAAGTAACCACCGACGACAGTGATGTACGCCTAGTGAACCAACATATTAAACGTCATTTGGCTCAGGTTCAGTCAGAGAACGGCGATCGCTGGAAAAATTTTGGCTATTGGTTGCTCTATCCCCTCGCAGTAATCATCTTATTTTGGTTTCGACGGGGATGGACAATTCAGTGGTTGTTAAGTTTAACTCTAGTAGGAATTCTACTTCAGCCTCAACCAGTCTTAGCAGCGGAATTTCACTTTGTCGATCTGTGGCTTACCCCCGATCAACAGGGACGTATGCTATTTGAGCGGGGTGACTTTACCGAGGCTGCGGAGCATTTTCAAGAGCCTCTGTGGAAGGGAATTAGCTACTATGCAGCAGAAAATTTCCCCGAGGCGATCGCTCAGTTTTCTCGCTTTGCTACTCCAGAAGGCTATTTTAATCTCGGTAATGCTTATGCCCACAACGGCGACTATAAAAAGGCTATTGCCTGTTACGAACGGGTATTGGCATTACAACCAGAGTTGACAGCAGCACAAAAAAATCGGGAACTAGTGCAAGCAGTTTTGGACGAAGAAAAAGCCAGGGAGGAGCAAAGAGAACAGAAACCAGGTGGAAATGTCGAACCAGACGATATTGTTGAAGAGTCGGATGACGATCGCCAACAATCGCCAGAGGAAGAATCAACGCAAGCAGATTCATTGGGAGTGGGGGACGAGCAGTTAGCCGAGTTATGGTTGCGTAATGTGCAAACTACTCCTGCTGATTTCCTACGACAGAAATTCCAGTTTCAATTGGAGCAAGAAGAATAATATTTCTGATTTTTACTTTAAGGCGATCGCTTTTCTGTTTGGATATGATAGCCATTTAGCGATCGACATAAGTAGGTGGGTGTAAATAAATATAAAACCGAGATGAGGTGTTAGTGGTTAGTGGTTAGTGGTTAGTGGTTAGTGGTTAGTGGTTAGTGGTTAGTGGGTAGAGACGCGAAATTTCGCGTCTGTACAGTGGTTAGTTTTAATTGTTACCTCTTCTCTATACCCTCTCTAAACCATTTTCTAATTAATTTTACCTACCTACTTAACTTTTATGACAAGATAAATATGTAGTTTAGAAATTCTCTTAAGATGAAAAATCTTGCAGAAATTGAAGCAGCTATTAAAGAACTACCACCAGTGGAGGCGCGTAAACTTGCGAGTTGGTTGAATAAATATCTCGATGATGCTTGGGATAGACAAATGCAAACCGATCTCTCAACGGGAAAATTAGATAAGTTTATTGCTAAAGTTGAATCCGATATTGAAGCTAATCGGGTAAAAGATTTAGATGAAGTCATTAACAACATCTGATTTTTGGAATTTGTATGCCAAACTACCGCTAAAAATCAAAAAACAAGCTCGTAAAGCTTATCAACTTTGGCAAGAAAATCAGTCTCATCCATCTTTACATTTTAAAAAAGTAGGTAAAAATCTTTGGTCGGCTCGTATTACTCAAAATTATCGTGCTTTGGCTCTTAAAACAGGTGATGATTATTATTGGGTATGGATTGGGACTCATGATGAATATGAATTACTTTTATCGTAGAGAAATTATTAAAATGCGATCGCATTTCTGTATGAGATTTTGACTATTTTCACAAAATCAGCTTAAATTTGAACGTTTGCCATTATGCTTGCTGTGACGATTTTTTAGCATTAATCAACTTTTGATGTAAAGAAGGCGTATCTGTCTGTAAAGGCTGTGGCATAGCATCAAATTCTTGCTCTTCCGACAAAAGATAAGCATCAATCTCAGTACGGTTCGCTAAATAAAAGGTAATTGCTCCATATACCTGCTCTAAATCCAGCAACGGATAAGATTGAGCAATACTTTCGGGATGCAGACCTTTGCGGAAAGCATACACAATGGAATCCAAAGAAATTCGAGTACCAATAATCCAGTACCCTTGATTCTTGAATTCTATATATGGCTTGATTGCTACAGCAGTCATAGAATTACTTGAAATTTTAGCTATCAGCAAATTATATCAATTATTATAATCCACCTTCCGCATGTCAAAATGTAGTTTTAAAAGATTACGGAATTTTGGTTATTTGGCGAACGAATTATCATTTAAGTTGAGCTTTAGCAGCAGCAAGTTTTTTATAGAGTGACTTATACTGTTGACGCGCTGTCTGATGTGCTCGTTCAAACTGTGCTTCACTCTCTTGCAAATCAGCATCAATGGTTTCTTGATTGGCTAAATAAAAAGCAATTGCTCCATAAACTTGTTCAAGGCTTAATGTGGGAAAACTTTGAACAATGCTTTCAGCCGAAGAGCCGCTATGAAAAGCATAGACGATGGAGTCTGGGAAACTCGGCTATTTATGAGCCAGTAGCCGTTATTTCGTTGTTCTACGTATTGTTTGGCTAAAACAACTGGAGTCATTTTTACAGACCTAAAATAATTATCAATTGGTTATATCATAACAAGCGATCGCTGGAAAAATTTTGGCTATTGGTTACTCTATCCCCTCGCTGTAATCATCTTATTTTGGTTTCGACGGGGATGGACAATTCAGTGGATGTTAAGTTTAACTCTAGTAGGAATTCTACTTCAGCCTCAACCATTCTTAGCAGAGGAGTTTCACCCGCTCGATCTGTGGCTCACGTCCCGTGATGGTAGGTAGAGGTCAGATAGTAAATTAAAAGGTCATATTAGGATTAAATTTGAGAAGTGTTGTTTCTCTGAAAAAGCTCTTCTCGAAGAACACGACGAAGATCATTCTCAGTTAATGGTTGTTTAGCTGGCTCTTGGAGATGAGCCTTCAATGCCTCGTTAATCAATGTTTGATAACCAAGACCTTCGGCTTCTGCTTTTTTCCGAAAGCTGTCTAAAATATCATCGTCTAAATAGATAGTGATACGTGTTTTTCCCGTAGATGAAATAACCGCACCACGCTTCCCTTGGGAAAAATCATACTCATTCCTCATAAGCTTTTGCCTCCTTCCGAGTTGCGCGACGGGCAGAAATTAAGCGAACTGCATCTCCGCGCATTGTGTAAACAACGACCAAGAGTAGTCCTGAGTTCCCCATTCCCAAGGTCATGCATATATTATATGCATATCAAAAGGCTTAAGCAATAATGATTCTTGTAAATTTGTCTAACTATTTATTTCAATTAGATGGAAAATATTGTACGCCCAGTGTGCAACTCCTCTTCCATCCTGCCGCAAATCCCAAGGATGATGCGATCGCAGTTTTCGGAATGAGATTTCGGGCTACCTTTTAGTCAATTCCCTGATTTCCGCTACAAGAATTTTGGCTATTGGTTGCTCTATCCTCTCGCAGTAGTAATATTATTTTGGTAGACAGACAAACGCTTGAAGAATTCAGCTATGGCAATCAAGAAAACGATTAGTATTTGGGTATGTGTGCTGCTAATATTGACGATGCTGTTTACTTTACCCGCAACCGCAGCTACTACAGAATCAGAGCGATCGCCGACCGTGATTCTGAGAACCAGCCTAGAGCCAGACGCAAATCTAGTAGTTGGTCAACAGGTGCAGTTTCATGTCGATCTACTGGTGGATACTTGGTTTAGCCAGGCACCCCAAGTACCTGAACTAAAAATTCCTGGGGCGATTACATTATTACCAGTTGGGACATCGGTTAACTTCAGCGAACGGATTCAAGGCAAGTCTTATTCTGGTCAGCGACGCAGTTACTACATCTTTCCCCAAAAGCAGGGAGAATATCAAATTCCCCCCCTGCAAGTTTCGCTGGTTCCTGCTCAACCAGGCAAACTATCTGCCGAGAAGATTACTTTATCAACTCCTGCCCAAAAGTTTACTACTCAGCTACCGTTTGAATTGGCAAAGCTACAATTAGATTATGCCCTCGCAACTCCCCAGTTAACCCTAGAGGATTCCTTTGACCGAGATTTAACAGGATTAAATATTGGTGATACCTTCCAACGCACTGTGACGGTTAGGGGAACGGATATTCTGGGTTCAGTTTTACCATCCCTTGACCCTGGTAATAATGATGGTTTAGCTGCTTATCCTCAAGGGTCAAAAATTGATAATTACTTCGATCGCGGTCGTCTGACAGGAAAGCGCAGCGAATCAGTAACTTATGTAGTCGAACAACCTGGTAAATACAATCTGCCAGAAATTCGAGTAGTTTGGTGGAATACTAGCAGCCAATCCTTACAAACAGAGGTAATCAATGCCATTTCAGTTAAAGTAAGTCCCTCTCTTGAGTATCTCTTGAAGAAGTATGCTCCTGTTTTAATTATTGTGGCAGTCATTGTTCTGGGACTGGGAATATGGGCATGGAAGTATCGGCAATCGATCGCGGAGCGGCTTGAAGCTTATCGTCAGTCTCGCAGGGAATCAGAGTCTGCTTACTTTAATCGCTTCCATCAGGCTTGCCTTGCTAATGAGCCTCAACAGAGTTTTAATTGTTTAATAGCATGGCTAGAGCGTACTGACAGGCGAGCGGGTACAGTTACAGTAGAGCAGTTTACAGCTCAAGTAAATAACCCCAGAGTTTCTCAACAAGTTCAGGAGTTGGAGGAGTATTTATTCGCTCCAGAAAAATCATCAACTGAGACACAGTGGTCGGGGTTGACTTTTTATCAAGCGATCGCTAGTATCAGAAAAGAATGGTTGCAGCAACAAGGCACTCAGCAAGAACAACAGAGTCATCTTCCAAGCCTCAATCCATCTTAAAATTTTTGGTGTATTGGTGGGCAGATTACGACAAAGGAGTGTAAATACTATGGTAAATATCCATCCTCAGCTAGTAATTGGGATTTTGATACTCGGTCATATCTTAGGAATACTCAACGCAGCTCATGCCATTATGAATGTGCGATTGCCTCAAAGTGCGATCGCCTGGAGCTTATCGCTGATTTTGTTTCCCTGGCTGACCATGCCTCTTTACTGGGTGCTGGGAAGACGAAAATTTATTGGCTACGCCGAAGCATACCAGGAAGCCTATCAACAGTATCAAGCTGAAGCTGAGGATGTCTATCAAAAGGTTCTAGCTTATGCCGTCAACTCGGCTGAAAACCCAACTATTCTCTACAAAATTGCCAACAAGTTGGTAGAGATTCCGTTTACCAGTGGCAACCAGGCTAGCTTATTAATTGATGGCAAACAAACCTATGACGCGATCGTCGAAGCTATGCAAACAGCCCAGGACTACATCCTGTTCCAATTCTATATTATCAATGACGATGAATCTGGTCGGCGATTTCTGCAAGCAATGATCGAGAAAGCAAGGCAGGGGGTCAGAGTTTACATCCTCTACGATGAGATTGGTTCTCGGCTGATGAGTAAATCTTTTCTCCAGAAGTGTCGCAGCAACGGGATTGAGATCTCCTCCTTTAACAGTACTCAAGGAAAGAGCAATCGCTTTCAGCTCAACTTCCGCAACCATCGCAAGGTTGTCGTCATTGATGGTCAGATCGGTTTTGTTGGTGGACTGAATATTGGCGATGAATACCTGGGCAAAAATCCCAAGTATGGTCCTTGGCGCGATACTCACATGCAGTTGTCAGGACCTGCAACTAAAGCATTACAGCTAACATTTTTGAAAGATTGGTACTGGGCTAAGCGTCAAGTTCCTGATGTTAACTGGGAGATTGATTCTACGGTTGGAGGACAGGAAAAGATTTTTGTGTTGCCCACTGGTCCAGCGGATCGCCAGCAATCCTGTACCATGTTTGCTAATAGTGGGATTGATTTAGCTCGCAAACGCCTCTGGATTGCCAGTCCCTATTTTGTACCCGATGAGCCTACCCTAGTAAGTTTAAAAATGGCAGCACTGAGGGGTGTAGATGTGCGACTGTTGCTACCTGGTAATCCCGACCATCTGATTGTTTACCTCTGCTCTTTTTCCTATTACACTGAGCTGCAAACCGCAGGCATCAAGCTCTATCGATATAGTACTGGTTTTATGCACCAAAAAGTTGTGCTGATTGACGATGTGCTGGCAGGGGTAGGCACTGTTAATTTCGACAATCGCTCATTTTTATTAAACTTTGAGATCATGGCTTATGTCACTCAAGGTGATTTTGTCCTGGAAGTGGAAAAAATGCTAAAGAACGATCTTCGCAACTCCAAACTAATTGATTTATCTGAATACGAGCGGCGATCGTGGCAGTCTAAGTTGGCTATTCGAGCAGCAAGGCTGGCAGCACCTTTACAGTGATATTAATCAACTAGTGCCGCTGTACAGAAGTCAGAAGTCAGGTAGAGACGTAGCATGCTACGTCTGTACAGAAGTCAGGTAGAGACGTAGCATGCTACGTCTGTACAGAAGTCAGGTAGAGACGCGACGGGGATATTGCCCTTAGCCCAGCGATAATAATCTTCAGTCTGGCGATCGCCACTATTAAGCGGAAAAGACTTCGTTCTTGCATAACAGTAGTTCCAATGGAGTCTGGGGAAATTTTTTATATTTCCGCTTCTAGGTGATTGGGATTCTCACTTTAGCAACTGAAGGTTTAAGGCGAAATACAACTGCCATTCGGGCTGACCATCTCCTTCGGAAGCAACTATATACTGTGGTTCTAAGAAAAAGTTGTAAACTACCTTGTTAGTTTTAATAACCTTACCAGCACCTAGCCCCAGAGGAATATTGAAATCACCATTCTCGAAGTTATAGAACCAGATTGGCGCACCCCTTAGATACCAGCCTTTGCCGAGTTGATAAAAACCAAAGGGCTGGAAAGCCCCCCTACTGACTGTATCGCGGTCGGAATCACCTGCAAAACTATGCTCGTAGGTGATGAGATAGCCATACTGAAACTTGGGCGATCGCCCATCAAAGAAAACATTGGCTATACCAATATTCCACTTATCACTGCCCAGGTTGGTTTCGGTGGCGGTAGGAAAGGTAAACAGAGGTCCAACGCCAAAGCTGATGGCTGGGTTTCCCACATCTATTATCGCAGCGGTGAAGATGTTTAAATCGCCCAAACCCGTCTTGCTGTCAAAGTCTGGTGGGGAGGGAAAAGTGTTAACTGGTAAGGTCAATCGTCCCAGCCATTTAACGTTAAATAATTTAAATGGTTGGGCAACTCGCAGAAAGAACTGATTGGCATCACCAGCAGGACCAGTAAGATCGCCGATGTAATAGTTCTGGAAGTTGACTGCTGTGAAATTAGCTAAGGGATTGTTTGCCTCAGCTTCAGCACTGGCTGCACTATCTGAATTATCTGTAGTATTTGCCTGGGTAGATTGGGCGAAGAGCAAATCTGTCTTGGTAAAGCCGAAATTATAATCAAGCGTACCAGTTTTTCGAGCAACATGAGTAGGCGAATTGCTCTCGATTGTTTCCTCTGCCAGTAAATCTTCTGCCTCTGTGCTGATATCAGTACCTTTAACACTACTTGCGCTAACATTTGTGACCAGGGAAGTTTCAGAAATATCAGAATTTGGCAATGGCTCAACAGCAAGTTCTGGAGCGGTTGGACTTGTTTGGGCTGTAGCCAAACTAGCTGATGAAACTACAGCAAATAAGGCGATCGGAGTTGCTATCTGAGCCAACTTAAAATATTTGATTATCATACTTGCTTGGGATAACACAATCCAGAAGTACTACAAGCTCGTGCAGCACTTCTAGATAATATTATTGAATAGATAGAGAATGTTTATGGTATATATTAACAGTCAAGAGATGACGATATTTGAGAATAATACAAATATTTAAGATCGTATGATAAACGTTCAATGAATTTGTATTCTTTTACCTAGAAAAGTATCCCCAGAAACCGTAAGGCGAGGGGTAGGGGTCATTATGGTAGTTTGTCCCGCCAGAGTCACTCCTGGCAACGTTAAAAATGTAGTGTAACATTTGACTATATTTTTAATAACTATTCCTGACAAGGTGATTTCTGGAAAAGAAAATACCATTGACGTAGGGGCGCATCGCGATGCACCCCTACACATGATTAATACATTCCGATCGAAATCTGGTAAAAATATTTCGGGAAATCACCTAATTAGACCTAGTTCAAAACGCTTTCACTCGATGGAACATCATCGGCGATCGCTCGACGCATGGTTGATGAAATCTTGAAGATTGCCACTCCGTTGGTAATCAGATTTACCCCCACCAGAATACCTAGTGCCCACACCGAACTACTGGGCCAGTTACTCCAGATGAGAATACCGAGAATGATTCCCAGAATGCCACTAAATAATGCCCATCCCCAGCCAGCTAGAGGTTTCATATCGAAGGCGTTAATCACCTGAATCACACCATCAATAAAAATCAAAATACCTGTCATCAGGGTAAGCAAAGTCAATCCTTCAAAGGTATACTTCAAAAGTGCGCCGCCGACGATCAGGTAGAGAATTGCCAACAACACTTGCAGGACAAACCACCCTGCCCCCACCTTGCGTGTGGAAAAAGCAAAGATAATATGAAATATACCGTATATTAGCAAGATCAATCCCAGAAATAACGTTATAGCCATCCCTGCTACTAATGGTTCAACGATGGCTATCACCCCTAAGATAATCGTCAGGATGCCAAGAGTGACTGCCCATCCTAGTTGTGTTTTCATTTCTCGCCGTGTTTCTGGATCTGTGGTAATTGTACGCATAATAAACTACTTCTCTTGAACTGAAACAATAAAAGCGATTAGCTATCAGCTATTGACCCACTCCCACGGCTAGAAGCGCGTGGGCTTTCTTCTTCTGTAATCAAATTTTATTTTCTTGGTTCAATTATCCGATGAGCCTTTCAGTCTTTGTTCGAGTTCTCCTAGAGTAGCTATGATAATTTAATAAGAAATAAGCCCCAAAAACCTTTTTGTTTGGTTGAATTTCTTGCTATTCAAGATGTTAAGTGTATTTTAACTACTTGTTTACTATAACCAGTCTAGGAGAGTCTTTTTTCGGAATACAAATATTATACAATACCCAAAACCCTTGATATATTAAGATTATGTTTCAAAAATGTAAACTA
>JAAUYH010156105.1_pt1 | contig 17355 bp, 17 predicted proteins | sample 7278061 | NCBI WGS metagenome assembly JAAUYH01 (sample SAMN14350203, study PRJNA611818) | marine sediment metagenome | isolation source: surface marine sediment (0.6m) | place: French Polynesia: Moorea | collected 2018-08 | reverse complement strand
TTACTCTGTCCCTTTACTCTGACCCCAGCAGTTTGGCCACGGCCTCTTTGAGCTGGGCCATGGTGAACGGTTTGGGCAGCAGGGGTGCGTTGAAACGTCGCAGGCCTTCGCTGATGGCCGGGGTGGGGTAACCTGAGGTGAACAGCACCTTCAGGTCCGGAATGCTTTTGATCATCTCCGCGGCAAGCTCAGGGCCGGCCATGCTGTCGCGCAGGATGACGTCCATCAGGACCGCGTCGAATTCGCCCCCTTGGTCCACCAGCTTGAGAGCCGTGATGGGATCCAGGGCGGATTCGACCTGGTAGCCCAGGGTTTCCAGCATTTCCACCACCAGGGTCTGGACCTGGGGGTTGTCGTCCACGAACAGGATTTTCTGGCCGTCGGGTTTGTTCTGTTCAGCATTCATGCAGTGATCCCGCGAAAGCGTCATCCGTGGTCAAGCCGGGGTGGCGCCTTGGGCAGGGGAATAGAATCCCTGCCCAGGGCACGGCGGTAATCGTTCAGGGCACCCTGACTGTCTCCTTCCTGGGCTTTTAGATCGGCCAGCTCGGCGAAAACTACAGGGTTCGGGCGCAGCCTGACACTGGTCTCGTAGTGTTCCCGCGCCTTGCCCCAGATTTCGGAACGGGCACAAAGGCGGGCGGTGAGCAGATGCAGGGCGGCGCTGTCCGGATGGGCTTTCAGCCACTTCTCTGCCTGGGCCAGGTCGGCGCCGGTCCCAGGCAGCTCGCAGTAGAGCTCCATCAGGGGTTCTGACCACTGCTTCCTGATGGCGGCCAGCAGGTCTTTTTCCGCCGCCTGGCCGGCGCCCAGTTGAACGGCGTTGCCGGCGAATGCCTGCAGGAACTCCAGGTCCATGCGCTGGCCCCGGTCCAGGGATCTCCAAGCGGCCTCCAGGGCACCAATATCCGGCGCTTTGCTCAGGGACTGCAGGAATCCACGGCGGCGAATCTTGTCGCCCTGCTCGGGGCCGATGATGCCGGCTTTGATCAGGTTTGGCGCCAGTGCCGCCAGGTCCTGCAGCTGATCCAGGCGCTCGTAGCAACGCGCCAGCAGTTGCAGCACCCGGGGCCGGGTTTCGTTGCTGCGTTTGACCTGATCCAGGGCATCCAGCGCCAACTGGGGTTCGCCAGCGGCCAGCTGCAGCTGAGCCCTGGTGATGACCACTGAATCCTGCGCCTTTCGGTCCTTGCCGGCGCTGGCCAGGTATTCCTCCGCCCGCTGCTCACCGCCGCCGCGGTGCGCGGCCTGGGCGGCCCCCAGGTAGCCGACCGCGGGGTTGTCGCTGTTGCGGGCGGCCTGGGACAGGGCCTTTTCCGCCTTTTTCCAGTTGCCCTCGGACAGCGCCAGCATACCCACCTCGAGCTGGGCGGCCGCGCGGCGCTCGATGAAGCTGCGCACGGCATTTCCTGGCAGGAACCAGGCCCAGACCAGGAACCGGATCAGCGCGTAGGTTCCCAGCAGCAGGGTGAGCAGCACCAGCAGGTTCATCTCGATGGCCCAGCCGCCGGCGCGCACCAGCACGTATCCCTTGAGCACCGGCAGGGCCCAGATGGTGGCGACCGCCAGCAGTGCCGCCAGCAGGATGGCCATCAGCGCTTTCATTGAGCGGGATCCTCCACAGCAGCCGCCGGGACCGAGTCCGCCAGTGCCGCGGTGCTCCTGATGTTGCTCAGCTGGCGCAGGGCCGGCGAGATGTCCGGCAGCTCGGGGTTCAGATTGATGTCGCGCAGCTCCACCAGCTGCTCCCGGGCTGCCGTGACGCCGCTGTCCCCGGCTTCATAGTAGTCCGTCAGCCAGCCGGTAACGGCATCGATGGACGCCTCGTACAGAGGCTGTTCGCCCCGCACCGCGGCCAGCTGGGCCACCTGCAGCTGCAGGCGCATGTTTTCACGCAGCAGCCGCTCTTCCTCCAGGGTCAGCAGCACGGTTTCGGTTTCTTTCTCCCGATGGACCACCACCACCGAGGACAGTACGCCCTTGAAGCGGGCCCACCATCCCTCGTCGGTCTCCTCGGGCGTCAACAGGTTGGCGCCGCTGACCTGCAGGCTGCGGCGGGCGTCGATGGGCCAGGCGGCAGAATCCCTGGCCAGTGTCAGCAGCCGGCCGGACAGCGCTACCCGGTCCGGCAGGTCCACCTGTTTGAGGGACTGGATGTGGGACGCCAGGGTCTGGCGGACCGTGGCATAGCTCGGATCGTCCACGGTCTTCAGCTGGTTCATGGCCATGGCCAGGGCCCGTTCGGCCCCAACCGGATCGTTGAACAGCCGCAGGCGCTCATCGGCTGCCCGCATCAGGTACTCGGTTTCGGACAGCGCCAGCTCGTCGGACACGTTGCTGCGGGTGTCAGCCAGTGCGGTGAGGCTGCCTTCCAGCCGGCCCAGCCGGCGCTCGACGCCGCTGACCGCGCGCCGGGTGGTCTCCTCCACAGTGGCGATGGACCGGTCCACGCCCTCCTGGGCCGCCGCCCGTCGCTCCAGCTCCCGTTTCATGCCGGCCAGTTCGGAGGCGCTGCCGCTGCTCAGTTCTTCCAGCTGGCGCGCCAGGGGCTGGACCCGGCGCTCCACCTCTCCGGCCACGTCCGGCGGTTCCGGAAACTCAGGGATTTCGATCTCCGGAGCCTGGGTGGACTGGTACCACAGGAAACCCGTGCCACCGGCCGCACCCAGCGAGATGATCAGCGCCAGGGCGGCAAGGCCCCTTCCGGACCCTCCGCTCCTGGGGGCTTCCCGGGCAGGCGCTGCCTGGGCAGGCGATGTTGGAGCCGGCCTGTCCTGTTCGGGAAGTGGCGAGCTGCCTTCGGTTGGTTCCGGCTCTGCTGATCGTTCGGGTGTCGGCGGTGTCTCGTCAGCCGGAGATTGGGGTTTTTCCTTTTCGTCGCTCATGGACAGTCCAGGTGACCGGGCAAAACACCAGTTTATCGGATTTCGCTCTCCGGGCGGATACTTCCGAGCAATGAAATCAGCCCAGCCACTATGGCCCCGTTGTCGGGGCCGTCTGCGATCAGCACCTGTCGAAAGCCCAGTTCCCGGGCGCGGTCGGCAATACGCGGGCTGATCACCACCGCCGGCCGGGCGCTGAGTGGCCCCGGCAGGCCGTGGTCGAACAGCTGCAGGCTTTGCTCCAGGATCTGCACGCTGGTGAAGACCACGGCGCTGTGGCTGAAGTGCTCCGACAGCTGCTGCAGTGCTGCAGGGTCCAGGCTGGCGGGCCGGCGCCGATAGACAAACAGCTCCCGCACATCGACACCACGGCTGGCCAGGGCGGTCTGCAGTCGCTGGCGGCCGCCTCTGGCGGCCAGTACCAGCACCCGGTCGCCGGCTGCTGGCGCGAATCGGGGATCGGCCAGCATTTCATCCACTCCGCTGCCGCCGCCGGGGTTGTGCACCGGCACGGACCAGGCTTTTTGCAGTAGTGCCGCTGTGGTGGCGCCCACCGCCCAGCAGCGCGGGCCGTTGCGGGGCCGGGGCAGCTGCGGCAATGCGAACTCAACCGCGGCGGGGCTGGTGAACACCAGCCAGTCTCGGTCCGAAAGCGCCGCCAGCATTGCCAGGTCACGCTGCTCCAACGCAACGCCGGCGGTTTCCAGGGCCGGTTGAACGATGGCCGTGGCCCCCTGCTCACGCAGGGCAGCCACCAGGGTTTCGGCTGACTGCGCAGGGCGGGTGACCAGCACCGCCAGGCCGTCGAGCTTACCGCTCACAGGGCAGCAAGGATGTCCCGCGCGCCTGCGTCCAGCAGCCGCTGGCCCAGTTGCGTGCCCAGGCTCTCGGCATCGCTGGCCATGCCTTCGACCGTGTCCCGCAGCAGCTGCTGACCGTCCGGGCTGGCGACCAGCCCGGCCAGCTCGATGCGCCGGCCCTTGAGCTGGGCGTGACCTGCCACCGGTACCTGGCAGCTGCCGCCCAGGGTGGCGGAAAAAGCACGCTCGGCGGACACACACAGGCCGGTGCTGTCATCGTGTACCGCACCCACCAGCTCCAGGACCTGGTTATCTCCGGCGCGGGTCTCGATGCCGATGGCGCCCTGGGCCACGGCCGGCAGGCAGCGCTCCACCGGGATGCGCTGTCCGATGCGTCCGCTCATTTCCAGCCGGTCCAGGCCGGCGGCGGCCAGCAGGATGGCGTCATAGTCGCCGCGATCCAGCTTTTCCAACCGGGTGTTGACGTTGCCGCGCAGGCTCACCACTTCCAGGTCGGGCCGCCAGTTGAGCAGCTGGGCCTGGCGGCGCAGGCTGGAAGTGCCGACCCGGGCTGCAGTGGACAGATCATCCACGGTGTGGACGTCGGGACTGACCAGGGCATCCCGGGGGTCGTGGCGGTCCAGGATGGCGCCCAGGGCAAACTCCGGCGGCATTTCCGCCGGAACATCCTTCATGGAATGCACGGCAATGTCCGCCCGGTCTTCCAGCATGGCCTGCTCCAGCTCTTTCAGGAACAGGCCTTTACCGCCAATCCTGGCCAGGGGCCGGTCCAGGATCTGGTCGCCACGGGTGGACATAGGCACCAGGATGACGGCCAGGCCGGGGTGTTTTGCCTTGAGTTCCTCTGCCACGAATCTGGCCTGCCACAGGGCCAGCGCACTTTTACGCGTGGCGATTCGGATTCGGTCCATGTTGATTCTGCTTTTATAGATGCTTAATGGTCTTACGTACCGCCGGCAGATTGCGCCGGCTCACTTCCAGGGTGCGGTCCGTGCCGTGCAGGCGGATGATCATTCGGCCTTCGTCCCGCTCCAGCCCGGCGATGGCCGACATGGCCACCAGCGCATTGCGATGGATCCGCAGGAACGTATCGGTAAATTCCTGCTCCAGGGATTTCAGCGGCTCTTCGATCAGCACTTCTCCCTCGGTATGCACCACGGTGACGTATTTGTGCTCGGCGTGAAGAAATATGACGCTGTCCAGCGGGATCAGCTCCAGGTTGCCCCGGATACGTGCGCACAGGTGGGTGCGCTGATCAGGCGCCGGCGGCGTACCGCGCGGTTCGCTGCCGCTGAAGCGCCGGGCCTTTTCCAGGGCTTCGCGCAGTCGTTCCATCCGCACCGGCTTGACCAGGTAGTCCACTGCGTTGGCTTCGAACGCTTCCAGCGCGTGCTGGTCGTAGGCGGTACAGAAGATCAGGGTGGGCGAGTCGTCCAGCAGGCGCAGGTGATGGGCGGCCTCCATGCCATCCATCACCGGCATGCGGATATCCATCAGCACGACTTCGGGCCGGGACTCCGCAATCACGGTCAGCGCTTCCTTCCCATTGGGCGCGGTGGCCACCACGTCCACATCGCCGATGTCTGACAGCATCTGTGCCAGCCGCTCCCGGGCCAGGGGTTCGTCATCGACGATCATGACTTTGAGATTGGCTGCTGACACGATTCAGGGCTCCGATGGTGTTTCCTGGCGATTCATTTGACGGGTGATGGGTATTTTCACCGTCACGGTGAAGCGTTCGCCGTCGTTTTGGGTTTCGATTCTAGCGCGACCGTCATAACGATGCTCCAGGCGCTGTTCGATATTCTCCAGCGCAATCTGGTTGCCCGGCGGCCTGGCGGTGGAAGGACCGGCCACCGGGTTGTCGATGGTGATCCACCACCAGTCGGCATCGCTGCCGGAGCTCACCTTGACTTCGCCACCCTCCGGCAGGGGCTGAATACCGTGGTACACCGCGTTCTCGAACAGCGGCTGGAGAATCAGCGGTGGCAGCAGTTCCCGCACCGGCAGCGGATCCACGTCCCAGCTCACCTGCAGCCGTTCGCCCAGGCGCAGCTGTTCGATGGACACGTAGCGGCGGCAGAGGGTGAGCTCCTGGCCCAGGGTGCTGTCCGAGTCCCGGCCGCTCAGTGCGGAGCGGAACAGTTCGGACAGGTCTTCAACCGTTCGCTCCGCCACCTCGGGACGGGAGCGAATGAGGCTGGCAATGGTGTTCATGCTGTTGAACAGGAAATGGGGCCGTATACGCGCCTGCAGCGCGCGCACCTGGGCGTCGGCCCTGGCCTGCAGGTCGGCCCGCCAGCGCTGCTGCACGTAGTAATAGCGCAGTGCTACCCCGGCCACCAGCGCCGTGATCAGGACGTTGTGGCCAACCACGTCGGTGACTTCCAGGTTGCTGCGGCTGAGCGGAATGCCCGAGAACTGCTGCAGCCAGACCGCCAGCACCGTCGCCACGGCAACCAGCAGCAGCACCAGCAGGTAGGCGGCGCCCAGGCCCGCCCGCACGCTCAGCCGATTAAAGGCAGGCCGCAGTTTGCACAGGCAGACCGTGCAGATCATGGTGAGCCATTGCACGAACAGGCTGTTGACGGCGAGCTCCCGCAGGGGCTGGCTGAATTCCCGTCCCGGTGCCAGGAACATGACCAGCACCAGCAGTTCCGCGCCCACCGCCAGGCCAAACACCACCGGCGGCCGACAGAAATTGGGAAACCAGGCGGTTTCGGAACTCATGGGGTGCTCAGGATCTCCATCAGGAAACCACGGATATCGGCAACCTCCTCCGGCGTGACGCCATGGGCCACCGGGTACTGATGCCAGGTGACCCGGTAGCCCCAGTCGTTCAGGCGGCCTGCGGACAGTTCTCCCAGGCCCACCGGCACCACATCGTCGAACTGTCCGTGACCTACCCAGACTGGCGTTGCGCGGGAGGCCTCGCTGCGCTCGGTGGCCAGGGCCTGGGGCAGCGGCATGGCGCAGGACAGGGCGATGATTCCCGCCAGGGCCTCGCTGCGGCGAAGTCCCAGATGCAGCGCCACCGCGCCACCCTGGGAAAAACCCGCCAGCACGGTTCGATGGGACGGGATACCGTCCCGCTGGAGCTGGTCCAGCAGCCCCTCAACGGACTCAGCCGAGCGGCGGATGCCCTCCTCATCGACCCGCTTTTCGAAATCAAGGCTTGGAATGTCGTACCAGGCACGCATCACCATGCCGGCGTTGATGGTCACGGGCTGGTGGGGGGCATGAGGAAAAATGAAACGCATCGGCGGCGCATGGTCCCAGTGCAGCTGGGGCACCACGGGCTCAAAATCGTGGCCGTCCGCACCCAGACCGTGCAACCACACCACGGCTGCCGTCGGGGACGGCCCCGTGTCCAATTGTATGGCGTCCATTGCTGGCTGTTCCCCTCGCTGCTGCCTGGATCCAGGTGTGTATTGTGGCACAGAGCCCGGCTGGGTCAGGCGGTTGTCTCAGCACCGAATTGATCGCAACCCGGAAGCGCCTTCGGGATATACTGCCGCCATGAACAGTTCAGTGCGAACCCGATCCATCCTGCTGCTGCTTTCGGCTGCCACCTTCCTGCTGGCTGCATGTGGCAACAAGGGCGATCTCTACCTGCCGGAGCAGCCGCCAGCGCTGCCTGCGGAGGAATCATCCGGGGAGCCATCCGGACGCAACACCCCCGACTCTTTATGACCCAGCTTGGGTTTCACAAAATGCACGGGATCGGCAACGATTTCGTCATCCTGGACGGCCGGGAGCGGATGCCCTCCCTGGAGCCGGCGTGGCTGCAGCACCTGGCTGACCGACGTCGCGGGGTGGGCTGCGACCAGGTGCTGGTGGTCACCGGCGGCGAGCCGGATTACGGCTACCGCATCTTCAACGCCGACGGGCAGGAGGTCGAACAGTGCGGCAACGGGGTACGTTGTGTAGCGCAATGGCTGCACGATCAGGGTGCCATTGGCAACCGGGCCACCCTGAACAGCATGGCGGGGCCGGTGGGCGTGGAGGTTCTGGAGGCCGGAATGGTGCGGGTCGACATGGGGTCGCCCCAGTTTGACCCGGTCAGCGTGCCGTTCCGGGCCGATCAGCGATCCGAGCGCTACAAGGTGGTGGTCGATGGCTGGCATATCGATATGGCCATTCTGTCCATGGGTAACCCCCATGCGGTGGTGCTGGTGGACTCCCTGGAGGACGCGCCCGTGGCCGAAATCGGGTCGGCACTGCAGCAGCACCCCAGCTTTCCCCAGGCCGTAAACGTTGGATTTGCGCGGATCGACAGCCCGGATCAAATTGCCCTGCGGGTGTACGAGCGCGGTGTCGGGGAGACCCAGGCCTGCGGCACCGGTGCCTGCGCCGCCGCGGTAGCAGGCATGCTGTGGGGCCTTGCCGAGCCCCGGGTGACGGTTCGGCTGACCGGCGGGGACCTGGTCATCGAATGGTCCGGTGAGGGAACTCACGTTATGATGACCGGGCCCGCGGAATATGCCTTCGCGGGCAGCATAGAGCACAGCTGAATATGTCCGACATCACCGCCGAACAGGTACTGGCGTACCTGGAACAAAACCCCGAATTCCTGGCGCAAAACCCCGGCGCCCTGGAGATCGTTCAGATTCCTCACGACACTCCGGGTACTTCGCTGATCGAACACCAGGTGGCGGTGCTGCAGGAACAGAACCGCGAGCTGAAGCGCAAGCTGCAGCGTTACCACGAGGTGGCGCTGGAAAATGAGTCGCTGCTCGGCCGAATCCACGAAGTGCAGCTGGAGATGGTCCAGGCTGAGTCCCTGGGTGACCTGTTCGACGCCGTGTCGGATCGCCTCAAGCGCGAGTTCGACTGCGGCCACCTGACCCTGGCGCTGTTTGATGCCGAGGGGCTGCCTCGGCACGAGCTGCTGGTTGGGCTGGCCAGCGAAAGCGACCGCCGCCTGTTTGCGGAGTTTTCGCAGCAGCCCGAACCGGCCGTGGGCCGGTTGAGCAAGGATCGCCTGAAGGTGCTGTTTGGCGAAGGGGCTGAACACATCCGCTCCGGCGCCATTGCGCCGCTGGATCCCAACGTGGCTCTGGGCGTACTCGCCCTGGGCAGCGGTGACGAGCACCGGTTTCATCCCGGCATGGGCACCCTGTTCCTGAGTCTTCTTGCCCAGACCCTGGGCCGCTGCCTGGCCCAGCGCCTGCCCGAGGTTGAACAGCGCAGGGCCTGACATGATCGCCGGCCAGGTGCAGTCGTTTCTGAGACACCTGTCGGAGGAACGCCGTCTTTCGCCCCGCACCGTGGCGGGCTATGCCCAGGATCTGCAGCGATTCGCACGATTCGCAGAGCGGCAGGGATACACCCGGCCCGGCGACCTGAACCCCGATGCCATTCGCGGACTGGTGGCTGGTGAGCATCGCCGTGGCCAGTCCAGCCGCAGTATCCAGCGCCTGCTGTCGGCGGTTCGCGGCTATTACCAGTGGCTGCAGCGCGAGCGGCTGGTCAACGCCAATCCGGCCCAGAACGTGCGGGCGCCGAAGGGGGACAAACGCCTGCCCGCGGTGCTGGACCCCGACGAGATGGCCACGTTGCTGGACATTCCATCAGACCAGCCCCTGGCATGCCGGGACAAAGCCATGCTGGAACTGTTCTATTCGTCCGGTCTGCGGCTGTCGGAGCTGGCGGGTCTGAGCTGGACAAACCTGAACCTGGACGACGGTATGGTGCGGGTACGCGGGAAGGGAGACCGGACCCGGGAGGTGCCTGTGGGCCGCCACGCCGTTGGGGCACTGCGGCGCTGGCAGACCCTGTGGTCTGAGCTTGCCAGGGACGCCGGTGATGCCGTGTTCATCAGCCGGCGGGGCAAACCCATGCATGTGCGTTCGATCCAGGCAAGGGTCCGGCACTGGGCGGAAAAAAAGGGTCTGTGGAAAAAAGTGCATCCCCACATGCTGCGGCACTCATTTGCCAGCCACGTGCTGGAGTCCAGCGGCCAGCTGCGCGCAGTACAGGAGTTGCTGGGCCATGCCGACATTTCAACGACCCAGGTCTACACCCATCTGGACTACCAGCACCTGGCTCGGGTCTACGACAACGCCCACCCCAGGGCAAAAGCCAAGAAACCTGACTGATCGGTCCCCGGCCCGGGGCGCTCCTTTAAAGCCCGTCGCGGCACCCCCATCTGAAGAAATCCCGTTGTTTCGGGCATACCGCATCCGAATCCGGGCTGATCTGACTGGAACGATTAAATGGAACAATATCGCGGAACCACAATCTGTTCAGTGCGCCGGGGCAACACCGTTGTCATCGGTGGTGACGGCCAGGTCACCCTGGGAAACACCGTCATGAAGTCCAATGCCCGCAAGGTCCGCCGGCTGTACAAGGACAAGGTCATCGCCGGCTTTGCCGGCGCCACGGCGGACGCCTTCACGCTGTTTGAGCGGTTCGAGGCCAAGCTGGAGAAACACTCCGGCCACATGGTGCGTTCCGCCGTCGAGATGGCCAAGGACTGGCGCACCGACCGGGTGCTGCGCCGTCTGGAGGCGCTGCTGGCGGTGGCAGATGCAACCACCTCCCTGATCATTTCCGGCAACGGTGACGTGATCGAGCCCGAGCAGGGCCTGATCGCCATCGGCTCAGGCGGGCCCTTTGCCCAGGCGGCGGCCCGGGCCATGCTGGACCACACTGACATGCCGCCCCGGGAGATCGTGGAGAACGCCCTGGGCATTGCGGCGGACATCTGCATTTACACCAACCGTAACCTGATCATCGAGGAACTGGAGCATGACTAGCCCCCACGGCATGACCCCGCGGGAAATCGTCCAGGAACTGGACCGGCACATCATCGGTCAGCAGGACGCCAAGCGCGCGGTAGCCATTGCCCTGCGCAACCGTTGGCGCCGGATGCAGGTCGATCCCGAGCTGCGCAACGAAATCACGCCCAAGAATATCCTGATGATCGGCCCCACCGGGGTGGGAAAGACCGAGATTGCCCGCCGCCTGGCGGCCCTGGCCAACGCGCCGTTCATCAAGGTGGAGGCCACCAAGTTCACTGAGGTGGGATACGTGGGCAAGGACGTTGAGTCCATCGTGCGCGACCTGGCCGACATGGCTTACAAGATGACCCGTGAACAGGCCACGGCCCGGGTCCGCACCCAGGCCGAGGACGCCGCCGAGGACCGCATCCTCGACGCGCTGCTGCCCCGCCGCCAGACCATGGGATTCGAGGATTCGCCTACGGAGCCTGACACGGATAACGAAACCCGCCGGAAGTTTCGCCGCATGCTGCGTGACGGCGAGCTGGACGACCGGGAAATCGAGCTGGACATCTCCGCCAGCATCGGTGTGGAGATCATGGCGCCCCCCGGCATGGAAGAAATGACCAGCCAGCTGCAGGACGTGTTCAAGAACCTGGGCGGCCAGCGCACCCAGAAGCGCAAGCTCACCGTGGCGGCGGCGCGCCCGCTGCTGATCGAGGAAGCGGCGGCTTCCATGGTCAACGAAGAGGAAATCAAGCAGCAGGCCATGGAGTCGGCCGAGCAGAACGGCATTGTGTTCATCGACGAACTGGACAAGGTGACCAAGCGCTCAGAGCACGGCGACGGTGGCAGCATTTCCCGGGAAGGGGTCCAGCGTGACCTGCTGCCGCTGGTGGAGGGATCTACCGTGACTACCAAATACGGCATGATCAAGACCGACCATATGCTGTTCATTGCGTCCGGGGCCTTTCACCTGGCGCGGCCGTCGGACCTGATCCCGGAGCTGCAGGGTCGCCTGCCGATCCGGGTGGAATTGCGTGCACTTACCGCCGATGACTTCGAGCGGATTCTGACCGAACCCAACGCCTCCTTGACTGAACAGTACCAGGCCCTGCTGGCTACCGAGGGCGTCAAGCTCCAGTTCGACCAGTCCGGCGTCAAGCGCATCGCCGAGGTGGCCTGGCAGGTCAACGAGCGCACCGAGAATATCGGCGCCCGGCGCCTGCACACCGTCATGGAGCGGTTGCTGGACGTGATTTCATTCGAAGCGCCGGACCGCGACGGCGAATCCGTCACCGTGGACGGCGCCTACGTGGACCAGCACCTGGAGCAGCTGTCCCAGGACGAGGACCTGAGCCGCTATATCCTGTAGCGGCCCCGGGCCTCCCCTGAACCGCCCAGAACCGCCCGGCTGGCGCCGGGCGCATCATGCCGCATTGCGGTCTTCCCCTCTTTCTGCCAATCCCACATCGGGTTAGGATCGGGCTTTCTCCGTGCAACGATTGAATACCGGCCGCTGACCGGCGAGGCAGGATCATGTTCGACAATCTGAAGTCACTACCCGACGACCCCATTCTTGGCCTGATGGCCCTCTACCGCCAGGACCCCAGCGAGCAGAAAGTGGACCTGGGTGCCGGCGTCTACCAGGACGAGAACGGCACCACGCCGATCCTGGCCTGTGTCAAGGAAGCCGAGCGGCGGATCTACCAGGAACAGACCACCAAAACCTACGAGGGCATGGCTGGCAACCTGCGCTTCAACGACGCCATGGAAAAACTGGTGTTCGGGGAAGACCATCCGGCATTGAAAGACGGCCGGGTGGGTACGGTGCAGACCGTCGGCGGTTCCGGCGGGCTGCGCATCATGGCCCGAACCCTGGGCCGCGCCACCAACGACGCCGGCACCATCTGGTACGGCCAGCCCACCTGGCCCAACCATCAGCCGCTGTTGTCCGACGCGGGACTGGCCCTGAAGCCCCATGATTTCTACGACCTGGCCGGCCATCGTATCGATTTCGACGCCATGCTGGCTTCCCTCGAGCAGGTTCCCGGCGGCGACCTGGTGCTGCTGCACGGCTGCTGCCACAACCCCACCGGTGCGGACTTCACCCACGAGCAGTGGGATGCCCTGGTGGAAGTCTTCGAGCGCCGCGGGCTGGTGCCTTTCATCGACATGGCCTACCTGGGATTCGCCAAGGGCATCGAACATGACGCCTACGGCGCCCGCCTGTGTGCCGAACGCCTGCCCGAAGTGGCCCTGGTCATGTCCTGCTCCAAGAACTTTGGCCTGTACCGGGACCGGGTGGGCACGGCCACCATCGTTGCGGCCAACGCCGACCAGGCCCGGGCCAGTGCCTCACACCTGGCCAACGTGACCCGCCAGACCTATTCCATGCCGGCTGCCCACGGTGGCGCCATCGTCGACCAGATTCTGAATGATCCGGAACTCACCCAGGGTTGGATGACCGAGCTGGCAGAGATGCGCGACCGTATCAACGGGCTGCGCCGCAGCCTGACCGAAGCACTGAAGGCGCGAACCGGCAACGACCGCTTCGACTTCGTGGCCGACCAGACCGGCATGTTCTCTATGCTGGGTCTGGACAAGGCACAGATCGACCGACTGCGGGAGGAGTTCCACATCTACATCGTGGGCTCCAGCCGCATCAACGTTGCCGGGGTCAACGAATCCACCATGGACTATCTGGCCGACTCTATTGCCGAGGTGCTGTAACCGCGGTCCGACAGGCTTACGGTTGCCATGAGGCGTCAGTCGCAGACTGAGGCCGGCATCTACCTATTGATAGTTGGCTGCCTCTCCCTGATCTCTATTAGTGGGTCGGCGCAGGAGGCAGCTGATGAGCGCGCGGCTTTTAAAGGTGCTCTTATGGGCAGTGGTGGGTGTGCTGCTGCTGTTCTGGTACGAGTCTGCTTCCGGGCAAAACCCTCCGATTGAGATCCAGGACACAGAGTTCACCGTTGCCGATTGGGACATCGGTGGCGTTGAATTGACATCGGGTGCTCTGGTGACCGCGGACCAGACTGTCGACGGCGGTAACCCGGGTCCGTTCCGTCATGCCGGTCACTTCTTACCCTATCCAGCGATCGACCAGTTTTCACGCGCCACCTCGGTGCATATCTTCGACGGCTACAAGTACTCCCCGCTGACGCAAGGACCTCTGCGGTTTATTGACTTCGAAGTTGACGTTCAGACCATCTTTGGCCCTCCGGAGTTTGACACCTACCTCCATGCGGCAATCCTGCAAAATTTTCGCGTTTTCAGGACCAACCATAGGCTGCGCCTCCCGGACGACAGCGCTGGATGGAATGCAGTAGAGATGACCGGGCTCAGACTCCAGGATTTCTGGTCGACCGACGGAACGTGCGAACACCCTGATTCGTCACTTTTCGCCGGGCTGATGTCGTTTGGCTTCGCGCTAACAACAGGGGAATCCGGTCGGTATTGGCCGTTGCCGCCTTTCCAGGACGCAAACCTGGATTTCGGTGCGGATAACTGGCGGGTTGGATTATGGCCCGAGACGGTACCCGACGATCCGACGAATCATGCACCGCTGGCTCGAGATGACGTCGAAGTGCTTTGGGGGGGGCTGTACAGTCACGGGATCAACGTCATCGCCAACGACAGTGATCCGGATTACGATCCACTCTTGCTGCGCAGCGTGTCCCCCGCGAGGTTCGGCCTCACCCGCCCGTCCTCCAACGAGCCTGAAGAGGTTGTTTACGAACTTCTTGGAGGATCCACCATCGACTCCTTCTGTTACTCGGTGATGGATTTGCGGGCCTTACCGAAATTCACCATCGGTCGCGTCCGGACCCGCCTGGACTGCAGCTGCGCAGCCAACTGTATTGTGGGCAGCAGGCCACCATCGACCAAAGGCGACTCGCTGGACCTGGAGCTGATCTACCGGGTCCGCGACGAAATTTTCGCCGACGGTATTTCCGGGCGCCGCTTCATCGACTACTACTACGAATCGACCCCCGAGCTGATTGAGCTGCTGGTCGTGGATGAGCCGACCCTGGGCAGCGAAGCCGTGAGCGTCGCAGAGCTGTGGTCCCCCCTCTTCGCAGACCATCTCGACGGGCCCGGTGATGCGCCCGTGACCCAGGCACAGGTGGATGCCCTGGACACATTCGTGAGCAACCTGTCCGCCAGTGCGAGTCCGAATCTCCAGCTGCTGATCAGCGACGAGATGAACAACCTCGGTGACCTGCAGGACTACGTCGGGATGACCTCAACCGACGCACTGATCAAAGCTCTGCTTCTCGAAACGGTGTTTGCCGACGGGTTTGAAGGCTCCGATCCAGCGCAACAGGCAGGAGGCAGGTCGCCATGAGATGGTATTTCAAGGTATTGGTCATGGTTGCCCTGGCGGTCTTTCTACTCCTGTTCAGCCAGGCAGCGAGCAGCCAGTGGCCCGTAGACGAGGAGTTTAATATTTACGACTGGGTCATGAGCGGGGTGGAATTGACGGACAGCGTTACCTTTGCCGCCGGTCAGGAGCAGTCGGGCGGTTACCCCGATGCCTTTCGATCCGTAAACCATTCGCTTCCTTACCCTCTGGTTACCAAATTTTCCAGGGCAACCACAGCGCATATCTACGCGGGATATTCGTACTCGCCATTCGAGAGCGGTCCGCTGAAGCGAATGGATTTTCGCAGTGATTTCCGCAACTTGACGCCAGCCAGTGTCCCGCCCGTGCTGGACGTCGTGCTCCAGCAAAACGGTCAGATGTTCAGAACCAACAGTAACGTTCCGCGGCGCGCGGAGGATTGGTCGCCAGCTGTACACATTTCGCTTCGCAGTCGGGGTTTTTGGGCGCTGGACAGATCCTGCGATCAACCGGATTTCAGCTCCAGTGGCGGTTTCCTGGAATTTGGTTTTTCGCTCAGCACTGCTTCCTCAATACGCAACTGGCCTGCAGCGGCCGGTGAATCGATTTCGACCCAGGCTGGCATCGATAATTGGGCCATTGTTCTTTATCCGGGATCTGCCCCTGTCGACCCATTGAATCGGGCGCCTGTGGCTGTGAATGATCGCTTTGTCATTGACGGATACTCCGGAAGGATGTGGCTCGAACCGATTGCCAACGACTACGATCCCGACGGTGACGAGCTTTACATCCCATCGGTCTCGCCACCCAGTTACGGTACAGCGGGCCCGGATAGCGAAGACTTTATTCTTTACCAGCACCTGGGCGAGAGTACCCAAGATGAATTTTGTTATGTATTGAGTGACTTCGACATTCACCGGGACGTTATGGGTAGGGTGGAAGTCCTCATGGACTGTGCCTGTACACTGGCCTGCCTGGATTTCGGGGGAATCAGCCCAAAGGCGGATTCATTGGACCTGAGCCTGATCTACCAGGTGCGGGACGAGATGTTCGATGAAGGCATCGCCGGCCGCCGTTTCATCGACTACTACTACAACTACTCCAACAAAGAACTGGCCTGGCTGTTGGCGGTAGATGAGCCGACGTTGGGCGCCGAGGGAGTAGCAGTGGCAGAACTCTGGTCCCCGTTGCTTGATGATTTCCTGAACGGGGCCGGAGATATGCTGGTGACCCAGCAGCAGGTGGACGATCTGGATACCTTTCTCGGTAATCTCTATGCCAGTGCCAGTATTGAGCTCCGGCGGGTTATCACCGATGAGTTGGACAATCTGGGCGATCTGCAGAACTACGTCGGTATGACGTCTCGCCAGGCCTTCATCCAGGCGCTGGTGATTGACGGGATCTTCCACGACGGCTTTGAAGATCCACCGCCGGCCACCAAACGAAGACGATTCTCCAGCTGATCAGCTGAACGCCTGCAGCCCGGTCTGAGCTCGCCCCAGGATCAACGCATGGATATCGTGGGTGCCCTCGTAGGTATTCACGGTTTCCAGGTTCAGCATGTGGCGGATGACGTGGTATTCGTCGGTGATGCCGTTGCCGCCGTGGATGTCCCGGGCCTCCCGGGCAATGGCCAGAGCTTTGCCGCAGTTGTTGCGCTTCATCAGCGAGATGGCCTCGGGCACAACGGCGTCGCTGTCCAGCAGGCGGCCCAGCTGCAGGGCGCCCTGCAGGCCCAGGGCGATCTCGGTCTGCATGTCGGCCAGCTTTTTTTGCACCAGCTGGGTCTGGGCGATGGGGCGGCCAAACACGATTCGGTCCATTGCGTACTGCCGGGCTGCGTGCCAGCAGAATTCAGCGGCCCCCATGGTGCCCCAGGCGATGCCGTAGCGGGCCTTGTTCAGGCAGGAAAACGGTCCCCTCAGCCCCTGCACCTCGGGCAGCAGGCTGTCTTCGCCCACCTCCACGTCGTCCAGGGCAATTTCGCCGGTGATGGAGGCGCGCAGGGAAAACTTGCCGTGGATTTCCGGCGCTGAAAAACCCGGGGCGGCGCTTTCCACCAGGAAGCCGCGGATGACGCCGTCCAGCTTGGCCCACACCACCGCCACGTCGGAGATCGGCGAGTTGGAGATCCACATCTTGCTGCCATTGAGGCGGTAGCCGCCGTCGATCTTTTCGGCCCTGGTGCGCATGGCGCCCGGGTCCGACCCGCCGTCCGCCTCGGTCAGTCCAAAGCACCCCACCAGCTCGCCGCTGGCCAGGCCCGGCAGCCACTTTTGTTTCTGCGCCTCGCTGCCGAAGGCTTCGATGGGGTACATCACCAGGGAAGACTGGACCGACATGCAGCTGCGATAGCCGCTGTCCACCCGCTCCACTTCCCGGGCAATCAGACCGTAAGCCACGTGACTCAGCCCCGGCCCCCCGTACTCCGGCGCTACGGTGGGGCCCAGCAGGCCCAGTTCACCCATTTCGTTCATGATTTCACGATGGAATTTTTCCTCGCGAAACGCCTCCAGCACCCGGGGCTGCAGCCGCTCCTGGCAGTACTCCCGGGCGGCGTCCCGGATCATGATTTC
>JAAUYH010110243.1_pt1 | contig 17355 bp, 14 predicted proteins | sample 7278061 | NCBI WGS metagenome assembly JAAUYH01 (sample SAMN14350203, study PRJNA611818) | marine sediment metagenome | isolation source: surface marine sediment (0.6m) | place: French Polynesia: Moorea | collected 2018-08 | reverse complement strand
TTGGGGAGATTTAAGCTCTATCTTGGTTGGTAGTAATACCTGTCAAGACAACTTGAGTCAGTGAACCAAGAATCCCCGTATGAAGCGTAGCGGAATGCGTGGGAGTGTCAATATCCGCAGTTTCGATATCATCCACCCCATGAATACATAAAGCAGCTAACAGCAAAGACACCCCTCCTAACACCACTACTAATAAGCGGTTATTATCAAGGAAGTAATCCATAATTGATCCTAATCCCAACGCTGCGATGATTTGGGGAATGACAATAAAAGCATTAAACAATCCCATATATAACCCCATATTCTTCTCGGGAATGATGTGGGATAACATGGAATAAGGAATGGCTAAGGTACTAGACCAGGCAATACCAAATCCCACCATAGACAATAAGGCATAAACTGGTTCTTTTACCCACAGTAAACTGATTAATCCCATTCCACCACAAACTAAACAGAGAGAATGGGTCATTTTTTTCCCCAGTCTGGTGCTGAGTTTGGGCAATATCCAGGAAAAAAGAAAACAAACCCCGTTGTAAACGGCGATACAGATACCTGCCCATTCGATACCTTCGGTATATAGAGAGGAATTTTCTTCTACCGCACCAAAAATATTATGAGCCACGGCCGGAGGAAAGTAAAGGAACATACAGAAGATGCCTAACCAGGTGAAAAACTGTACCACCGCTAATTGTTTCATGGTTTTGGGCATGGCTTTAATGAGGTGTAAAATTTCCCCCAATTTATCCCCTAAACTCTTCCTTTCGTTCGCTTCTTGCATCGCTTTCAAATTTTGAGGGGGTTTCTCTTCAGTGGTGAATACCGTCCATAACACAGTCAATAAAAAGACCGCCGCCCCAATATAAAATGAAAGCTTAACGGTAAAAGGAACCCCTTCTGCTTCGCTGGTACTATTACTGAACCCGAAAACATGGGTGAGTATCCAAGGAGAAACGGAGGCTACCACCGCCCCAGAGCCAATGAAGAAGCTTTGCATAGAAAAGCCTTGAGTATGCTGTCTTTCCGGTAATAAATCAGCAATAAAGGCTCGAAAGGGTTCCATACTGATGTTAACAGACGTATCTAAAATCCACAGTAACCCGGCCGCCATCCATAGTGTGGAAGAATTAGGCATTAATACTAGGGCAATGGAACTTAAAATGGCACCTATGAGAAAGTAAGGCCGTCTTCTCCCTAAAGGTCCCCAGGTGCGATCGCTCATGTAACCAATAATAGGTTGAGCAATTAAGCCACTGACTGGGGCTGCTAACCATAATAAGGGTATTTGTTCGGGGTTAGCTCCTAAATATTCGTAAATGGCGCTGGTATTGGCCATCTGTAGGGCCCAACCATATTGAACACCAAAAAATCCAAAACTCATATTCCATAATTCCAAAAAGTTTCGGGTTCTATTGGGTTTCTTTTTAGTAATCATCGCGTTTCTTTTTACTAACGACAAGCGGACTATTAGTGAATTTTTTTACTTATTTTTTCTCTAATAGCCTGGCATCATTGCGAGAGCCAACTTAACCTAAGAATCTAATTATATTTATGTTTAAATTGTATTTATCAATGATGATTCCATTGGATTAAATTAATGGGTCAGTTGACTCCCAACAAAACTGAAAACACCTAAATTAAGCAAAATCTAAATCATCAAATTCTGCTTTTAAATCTCTAGCCATTAATTCTGTCACTGCTGCTTGGGGGGTTGTTTTTCCATTAATTAATCGATAGACTTGACGAGAAATGGGGATGGCTATTCTATACTTTTTAGCTAATTCTACGAGAACATTAGCCGTATTTACCCCTTCTGCGGTACTTTGTAATTCTTCTAAAACTTGCTCTAAACTTTTTCCTTCGGATAAACCATACCCCACCCGATAATTACGGGATAAGGGACTATCACAAGTGGCGATTAAATCGCCTAATCCTGACAGTCCAAAAAAGGTTTCTGGGGAAGCACCTATTTCGTTACCAATGCGAATCATTTCTGGTAACGCACGGGTTAAAAGCGCAGATTTGGCGTTGGTTCCTAACTGTAACCCGTCGCAAACTCCAGAGGCGATCGCCATCACATTTTTGAGAGTTCCCCCTAATTCCGTACCAATGGGATCGTTATTAAAATAAACCCGAAAAATATCAGAAGAAAAGATTTCTTGTACTTTACCAGCAGCCACTACATTATCACTGGCCACTACAGTTGCGGCCGGTAATCCTTTTTCTATTTCTTTTGATAAATTCGGACCCGACAAAACGACAACAGGATGATTAGGAAAACTTTGTTGCCATATTTGTGAAGGGGTAAGAATGCTTTTTGTTTCTAATCCTTTGGTGGCACTGATAAAGATAGTCTCTTCAGGAATGGTTAATGATTTTAATTTTTCTATGGTTGGCCTGACGCCTTTCATCGAAACAGCAGAGAGAATAACATCTGCATCTTGCACCACTGAGGCTAGAGATTCACTACTTCTTCGTGACCAAATTCTTACGTTGTTCTGTTGATTATACTTGGCTAATTTACCTAATGCTTGTCCCCATAATCCTGCACCAATAATTGTTAAGTTGATGGTTTGATTGCTCATTCTTTTGTATTTATGTGTACGTTAACTAACAAAGTTTTTTGATTAGGCTAAAACTTTTTTTGAAGTTTTTTTAATGCTTAATCTTAACCTATATCTCATATCCTGCTTCTTATTATATACAATTTCAAGTTATAGACAATTTCAACTAGAAAGGAGTGACTGAATATTTTTGGATTTTCAGCTTACTACTCCTTCCTTTGTTTAACTCGAACTCAGGTTTTTTAGGTAGCTCAAGTTTACATTTGGCGTTTGATCTTCAAAGACCAATGATTGAGTTTACCCAAGTCTAACCCAGCGACATCAGCAACCATTAGCTTCCAGTTTCCTTGAGTCGATTCTCCCATTAACTGTTGTAAACCAGGTGTGGTTTGGAGTGTATAATTCTTGATAAGATTATCCTCTGAACCACCACTGCGACTATGCAAATCGACTTTTGTGTTTTGAGGCGAAATTAGAGAGACGATTAAATCACCGATGTAGGTATGAGTAAGATCAACAGACACTTCAATATCTTGTACCTGCCCTGACGTATGACTCGTTAAGATGCGTTCAATCCCCGTGGGATTATTGTCAGGAATTGTTACCCCAGGAGACTCTTCTAAGAAAATAACATCTCCCTCTCCCACAACTCCTTTCACCTCGATTTCCCAACGATTCAAGCGTCCATAATCAATTCGGGCTAGATCTTGAACGTGCAACATCCATTCTCCAGTCAGAGATTGACCCATTAAGTTACGTAACTCTGGGGCTGAGGTGAAGTCAAAGGTATATTTGAGATCGTCGGCTCGGCCTCCTTGTCGATTATGCAACACCACGGCAGTTCCAGAGGGAGCGAATAAAGTGACTCGCAAATCTCCCCGATAGGTATGAGTAATATCAACACTGATCTTGATTGAGGAGATTCTGGCTGATTCTGTGAACCTAATGACATCACGAATGCCAACTGGACTATTATCGGGAATGTCTTTGGCGGGACTAGAAGTTCTCTTAAAGATATCTCCTTTTCGGTTTTTTGCCACCAGAACGGCTCGAGCCGCATCAATTCGGCCATATCCATACTGTTGGCTCCATCCATCCCCATTGTACTGACCATTAACGGGATCAATCTTAATTGCTGTTTCTCGCAAGATATTTCTGACCTCAGCAGCACTGAGGGATGGATTGACGCTAAGCATTAATGCAGCGACTCCGGCGGCGAGAGGGGTCGCTGCGGATGTGCCACCAAAACCACTGTTATCTTCTGCTTCGCAATAATCACCGAATTCCCCAGCACTCGTATTATAGCCATTACTCCCCTGAATATCAGTCGTTTCAATTCTTCGGGTTCCGCCACTACTGGGAGCAACAAAGTCAATTCCTTGACCATAATTGCTGTAGGATGCGCGACGATCTTGATTGGTACTAGCACCAACCGCAATCGTTTCTGCCATGCTGGCTGGGTAAGCAATAGAGGTGGCAAAGTCATTGCCCGTTGCACAAAAGACAGGGATGCCTTTACCATTTCTGCCACTACTAATCACTTTTCTGATGGCAGCAGAAAGGGTATTATTGGCTGAAATGCTCCAAGAACAAGAAATAATATCCCCATGTTCAGCAGCCCATTCAAAGGTTTGCGCCCATGTTTCCCAGGTATGGGCTCCGGCAGCCCGCAAGGGGATAATTTTGCAGTTGGGGGCAATGCCAACAACCCCTTGACCATTTTGAGCGGCGGCTACAATCCCCGCACAGGCAGTGCCGTGAGGTCCTGATGGATTAGAGGCATCATTATCATTATTATCAAAGTCCCAACCCGGGCCGATATTAGCCTTAAGATCGGGGTGATTAATATCGACACCACTATCGTGGATGACAACCCGAATATCAGGCGCACCCTTACTAACTTCCCATGCGTTTAATGCTTGAACGTCGGCTCCCACTACGCCGCCACCTTGACCCGTGTTATTGAGATGCCATTCATCGGTGAATTTTGGATCGGTTGGGGCTGCTACTGCGGTGAAAACCGCACTCTGTAGGGCATTGGGTTCGGCAAATTCAACTCCGGCTTGGGCTGCCAAATCGTTAGCAACTGTTAAGGGCGCATCTCCATCTCGATCTAAAACGCGAATCCGCCAGATATCATTGGTATCATCCAAAATAAGGGTGTTGTAGTTTTCACATAATTGGCGACGGTTTTCATGACTGAGAGACCCGTCAAAACGCACCAAGACTTCATCGGTTAAGATGAATTCGAGACCATTCGGGTCGAGAAAAGCACTCCTTACGCTGTATACATCTTCATAATCGCGAACTTCCTCTAGTTTGGCAGAATCTCCTCGGATCACAATAAAATTATCAGGGATTTCTGTGGTCATCCCTAGCCGACTAGAGTTGGCCAGCCTGGTAGCCACATGGTTGAGATTATGATTTCTTTTAGGTGTCACTAGCCCCACTGTCTTTAAGGGTTTTAGGGGGACTTTCTGACCATTTACTGTATAAAACATTTGTTTTTCCATGACAATTTCTCCCAAAATTGCTGTGCATCAATGTTGCTAGGCAGAATGATACTCATCTTGTAGATTGAAAGATTGCCGGTTGCATAGTAGCAAGCCGTTTACTCAATGTTTGAGCAGAATAATTTGTTTTTAATTAGTCAAGTAATCGGGATTGAATCGCAACCAGTCACGCCATCTTTTTTGTTCGTTAAAGACGCGACTCCATACTGTTTTACCCCTCACATTTCGCCTCTGGACTTCACATCTAGTCAAACCAAGACCTTGCCCTCTAGACATGAACCTGGACTAGATATCTAAGTTCCTTTCCTATTGACAACCCATCACAAGATGATGTTGTTTCTTTCTATGCGTGTCTTATTTATTCTGACCTAAATTAATTTTATTATCCTCTAATTTTTTTAAGATAACTCTGAATTGTTAAGTATCTTTACAATAAAATTTGTTTTCCAATTATCTCTTTCTTTGACGCTCTCCTGCGCTTCAGCCAGGAGAGCGTCAATAACTTATCTTCTTCGATCTTGTAACTTACGATATACGTCTTTGATGTCCACGTGATGATAGGATAAAGCGACTAACGTATGATAGAAAAGATCCGCAACTTCTGAAGCGATCGCCTCTTTTTCGTCATCTTTGCAAGCCATCACCACTTCGGCTGCTTCTTCCCCAATTTTTTTGAGAATTTTATTATCTCCGCCTTCTATTAATGTGCGAGTGTATGAACCATCCATTGGGTGATCTCGACGCTGACAAATCACCTCATAAACTCCCGATAAAGTATCTGCCGGCGGTGCTACTTTTTGATTTTCTTCGAGTTGATGAAAACAACTTCTTTCTCCTGTGTGACAAGCAATATTCCCCACTTGTTCAATACTCATTAACAAAGCATCACTGTCACAGTCATATCTTATGGCTTTTACTTTCTGAATATGACCAGAAGTTTCTCCTTTGTGCCATAATTCTTGCCGAGAACGACTCCAATACCAAGCTTCTCCTGTTAGGAGAGTTTTTTGTAATGATTCTTGGTTCATCCAGGCCAGCATTAATACTGTCCCGTCTAAATAATCTTGGGCGATCGCAGGGACTAATCCTTGCTCATTATAGCGGATTTTATCTAAGGGAATAGCCTTGCTTAAGGAATGATCAGACACAACAGAAGCCATCAATAACGCCCCAAAACGATTCTTTTCTCTATCCTACTATCAAAATCCTTGAACTTCCTCTCTTCTTTTTTTTGTTTTAAGTAATGTTGAAAAATATAAAGTTTCTTAATATTGTCTACGATTTCTTACCAATGACAAGACATAATTGAAGTAGAAAGCCCGAAGGTTTAGGTGGATGTGAGGACGGGGCTAATTGAAGAGTTAGCATTCTCTTACAATAGCATAACTTACCAAAAAGATCGAAGTTTTTAACGTTGATCACAGGAGTGGTTGTTCATTTTTTGTGGATAACTTCATCTAAGGAATATTGATCAACAAATAAAGTTCAAAAGAATGTGATTTTCAATTTAAGTAGACAATTACGTAATCAACTGTAGAACACAACTAATTCAGAAAAATAGTAAAAGTAACGAGGGATATTATGAAAACTCTTACAGCAATTCTTGTATTAACATCATTAGCTCTAACCCCTATAGTTCGGGCAGAAAATGCGGCTGATTTGCAAACATTAATGGAAACAGGAAATTGTGTTGGCTGTGATTTGCAAGACGCTGATTTACGTAACTTAGATTTAAGAGGGGCTAATCTCGAAGATGCAAATCTCATTAATAGTCAACTGCATAATACTAATTTAAGCAATGCCAATTTACAAGGAGCTAATTTAGTCAACGCAGATATGGATGGTGTTACGTTTCGCAATGCCAACCTTCAAGAAGCCCAAATGAGAGGGGTTTTGATGAGTAATGCTGACTTAGAAGAAGCTAACCTTCGGGGTGCAGATTTTACGCTTCACGATGGAGAAAGGGCGATTTTAACGGGTTCTAATCTGCGTAATGCGGACTTAACGGGGGCTTATTTGCGGGGTATCAAACTCAAAGAAGCGAATCTAGAAGGAGCCAATCTTTCCTATACGGACTTTACGACGGATTATCCCCGAAACAGTACGTCAAAATCGATTTTTAATGCAGCTTTGATGGCTGTCCCCTTTGCTATTCCTGGAGCCGTATTAGGAGTAGTAGGGGAAATTGTTATTCCTGAAGCCGCTTCTTATAATGCGGATGTCAGTTATGCCAATCTTGAAGGGGCTATCTTAACCAATGCTAATCTACAGGATATTAACCTTCATGAAGCGAATCTCAAAAATGCTAACTTAGAGAATGCAAACTTACATCACGCTTATTTAGTGAATACTGATTTTAGGTATGCTAACTTAACCGGTGCGCGACTCAGTGACATTAATATGGAAGGGGTTGATTTCAGTTATGCTACGTTACCTCAAGCTGATTTTCATCTTTCCTATTTAGTGGATGCTGATTTCAGTAACGCGAATTTAGCTGATGCTAAGTTAACAGAGATTAATATGGAAAACGCTAATTTTAGCGGGGCTAATTTAACCGGAACTATCTTCAATTCTTCCTACTTAGTTGGTGTTAATTTGACTGATGCCATCCTTACATCTGCTCAATTAAAAGACATTAATATGAGTGGGGCTAATTTAGCTACAGCTAATCTTCAGAATGCTAACTTGAGCGATTCTAATTTGACCAATGCTAACCTCTGTGGTGCCATTATGCCCGATGCAGATGTATCTCAAATTGGATGTACTGCTATTAATGTTCGGTAATTAAATATAACTCCGATTGTTGTAAGTTAACAAGAGGGTGGGCGAGTTGTCCACCCTTTTTCTTGCGTAAAGAATCGTAAATAGAATCAAAATAAATCCCTAAGCATAAATATTTTTTAGACATTATTATCTATCAATGAATTTAAAAGATGGAATAAAGGAAAGGTAAATGGCGTACTCAAAGTATTGCCAGGACTGGTTAATCGCCGTAAAGACGAAGAAGCTCTGTTTCGGAAAGTAGATAATCCAGGAACCCCCCTTGAGGATACCAAGTCTCTGCAAGATTCAGTCACTTGGCTTGAGCTATTTCGGCAAGAAGAAGATACCTTAGTGGTTGCTCGGAATGGAGGTCAAGTGGTTGAGATTACGCGCCTAGCTAACAAACATAAAGACGATCTTATCGCCGTACTCCAGCAGTATAAGAATGCCAATAATGTATTCGTGGCTCATGCAGACAAAAACCTACCTGAAGGCGAAGTCGTGATTATGACAGGTCATGAACTCCCCCCCAAAAAGGTGATTAATCCCCCAACGTTGGATTTACCATTGTTAATTTTTGGCATGGAAGACCGAGAGGGCGGAGGAAATGACATTCGTGAATTGCAAGAGCGACTCAAAGAGTTAGGTTACTATGATGGCGATATTGATGGAAAATTTGGTCGAGGGACTGATAGTGCTGTCAAGAACTTCCAGGCTAAGTTTTTCGGACGGGCAGAAGCTGACGGCAAAGTAGGTCCTCTTACTTGGGAAAAGTTATGGGGAGAACCAGTAGCCGTACCTGATCGAGATTTACCAACATCAACGAAGCCTTATTTGTCGTTAACGAGAACGAATCAGAAAGATCAATTTGGCTGTTATGTCCTTGCATTGGACTATATCAAGAACGACAAAATTGAAGGTAGTATTAATGTTTGCTCTGGTGCGCGAGATAAGCAGAATTTTCGCAAAGGGGCTGATAGTGTGTCAGGCAGTCGTGAACCCTTACCCGAAGGTCGGTGGTTCATCCACGATATTGGCTGGGCAGGGGGAAAGGATAACTATCATGGAGCCGTTTATCAAACGTCAGGTGTCGGTCCAGTCTGGATAGCTTTGGATTACAGGGAGCCTGGCACAACTAGGCGTAGTGCGATAGGATTTCACATCGATTGGAACCGCCATAAAGGCGCCCCCGGAACCGTTGGTTGTGTATCTCCTTACAATATTGCCGATATGAAGACCTTAGTTAGTTGGCTTCGAGATACTGATCCTCGAGGGCTTTATGTTGATTGGGGCTTAGGTACCTGCCCATCACCAGAATGATGCAAAGCATCAAAGAAGTTTGAGGAGTTTAGAAACCCCAACTTATCCAAAGTTGGGGTAGTTCATGAAAGTTTACCTGAAGATTGAGGAGAAAAACTAGCAAATAAGAGAAAACCGATGCCAATATTAATACAAACATCCGCTAAATTAAACACAGGAAAATTAATTAAACGAAAATCTAAAAAATCAACCACATAACCAAATAAAAAACGATCTAATCCATTTCCTAATGCACCGGCTAAAATAAATCCATAGCCTAATTGTTCTGTCACTTTCATTTTTTCTCCCCACCAAGCTAACGCCATTAACCCTAAACTAACGCCTAGCGAAAGCCAACGTAACCACTTTGCACCGCCTTCAAAAAAGCTAAAAGCAGCCCCCGTATTAATGACGTAGGTAAAGTGAAAAACCCCTGACCATAAAGGAATAGTATCACCAATATTAGGAAAGGTTTGTACCACCCAATATTTCGTCATTTGATCGAAGACAAACCCCAATAAACCGACTATCCAAAACCAACGATTTTTTTTCACGAATCTAATTAATAAAAGAGAATATGACGCAAAATAAAGGCAATAACAGCCACCGTACAAATGACGACGAATTGTCCAGGAATTGGTTCTACAGAATAGCCCATAATCAAATCAAGAAGATTATTAGAGGGTAACTCAGAAGGACTTAAAAACCAAAGTCCCACTAGATAAATTAAGCCACAAACATGAATAATTAACAAACCCGCAGCAGCACTTAGGGCTAATACTTCTAATTTTGTTCTTCTTTGAAACGCCAACCAACCGCATAACCACGCTCCAGGCATAAAGCCTAAAATATAACCAAAACTGGGTTGTTGCCAATATTGTAAGCCACCCCCTTGAGCAAAAATCGGATACCAAAACAAACCCAAGAAAATGTATGCCACTTGAGCTAAAAAACCTGCATTTTTGCCCCCCATACAACCCGTCAAAAGGACGGCACCCACTTGAAAGGTGACCCCAAGGGGCATACTATTGACCCCTTGCTCGGCCCAAGTCCAGGGCATATTGGTGACGAAAGCTTCAACAAAGGTGCTGAATATAGTTAGTAATAAGCCGATTATCGCCCAAAGCAGTTCATTGGCAAAAGACACCGTTGATGAGGATTTTTTTGTATTAGTGAGCTTGTTTGTGCGTTTGCGTTTGATATTCACCAGGAATTGGAGCTTCACCCCCTTGCAGTCCTAAAGATTCTAGCATAGCGTGATCTTGTTCTGGGGGTTGTCCCAAAGTGGTTAGATAATGTCCGATCAGCATAGCATTAATTCCTGATTTTAAGCCAAGACTTTGTAATTCTCCCATGACAGCCTCTCGTCCGCCAGCATATCTTAAAATTTGTTCGGGGAGAATAAAGCGGAAAATAGCGATCGCTTTTAGGGCTTCAAACCCATCTAATTTCGGTAAATGGCCCAAGGGGGTTCCCTCTCTGGGGTTGAGGAGGTTGATGGGAACGGAGTCCACTTCTAATTCTCGTAAGGAGATGGCGAGATCCACCCTATCTTCCCACGTCTCTCCCATGCCCATAATTCCGCCTGTGCAAGCTTGGATTCCTGCTTTTTTGAGGTTTTTAACGGTTTCCACGCGATCGCCCCAGGAATGGGTAGAAACGATGGATTCGTAAAAGTTTTCGGAGGCTTCTAAATTGTGATTGTAACGAGTCACGCCGGCTTGTTTAAGGGCTTCTGCTTGTTCTAGGGTCACTTCTCCTAGGGCGCAACAGGGTTTAATGTTAGTTTGAGTGGTAATTTGTCTAACCGTTTCTAATATTTTCTCAAATTCTCCTGATTGGGGGCTATTATATTTGGGACCTCTACCTTGACTGACTAAACAGAAGCGTTTAGCCCCGGCTGCTTCGGCTGCTTTTGCCTGTGCAAGAATTTCTTCAGAAGATTTTAAGCCATAAATGGGGCTATTTTCGGCTTGATGATGAACAGACTGGGAACAAAATTGACAATTCTCTGAACAGTTACCGGATTTTACGTTGATAATGCTGCAAAGATCCACCACATTACCACAACAGGCTTGACGAATGCGATCAGCCGCTTCACAGAGGAGTAATATGTTGTCTTTGCCTTGTATTTGGGTGAGGGTTAAAGCTTCGGTTTTAGTGAGGCGATCGCCGTTTATAATACGTTGGGATAAGGTATCTAACCAGTCTTTTAAGGCGGTGGTGTCTGTGGGTGGGACTTGAGTTTGAGGGGGTGAGGGGGATACTTGAACCACGATAGTTTTACCTGATGCTCTTTTAGGTCTTATGAATTGTACCATTGGAGGGTTTTTCCCTCAGCTTAATAGTAAGAAATCTTTAAACTATCTCTACAATTGCCTTTAAAGACATTATTACTGATTGTAAAGGGGATTTTATTGATTTTTTCGTTATGAGCATTTACAAAGCTAAAGAATTTATAAAGAAAGTAAAACCCATCATAAAGGTACGGTTAATGTTAGTAAACCACAACATTATTGACAAGCCTAAAAATAACAACTGTTAAGTTTATTAAAGGCACAAAATAGTTATTTTCAGGTTTTTTGTGACTGTTAAAAGATTTTAAACAGCCTTTATTTTTGCTGTTTTGGTGGAAGGAGTAAAAGAAAGTAAAGCGATTTTGGTGAAGATGCGATCGCTTGATTATCAATTTCAATTGACAAATAGAGAAAAGTAAGGAGGATAAAAACATGAGTGCAAGTAAAAACTCTAGGTACAAGTCAAGCTTATCAACAGATAAGTTGTCAAAGCCACCCACAAAAATCAGCAAACCAATATTGCAAATTTTTAGTTTCTTAATTGCTCCTTTTACAGCAATTTTACCCATCTCTAAATCTCAGGCTTTTAACAGTTTTTTTCCTAATAACCATACAGCAATAGACAATCAAGCTTTTGATTTCCTCAGAAACACAATCCTTACTGATATAACTGATGAACACGTATTCCAAGATACAGTTAACCTAAATACAGATTATATTCACTTCGATAACTCTCAGTTCACTAAAGCTATTGAATATATCAATACTCAATATACGGCTCCTCGTAATTTTTTTGGTGCTGGTGGTGTAATTGCGGAATTTGCTCCAACCTCCCCTCAACCCTTTGATGCAACGGATGAATTCGGTCAACTTCTTCATACTGTCCAAGACTTTTATTCTCACTCGAATTGGGTAGACTACGATCCGGCTAGTGTTCCTTTATTCGATGACAAACTAGGAAAATGGACAGAACACAAGCCTTACGTCAGTGTTGATCGTGGTGGAAATATTGGCAAGTTGCTTATTTTAGAAGGTGGTAACGCTGCTGGTAGAAGGTTTGCCATTCGAGGTACAGGAGGATTAATGAGATTGGTAGAAGTGACAGGAGATCCCGAAGGTGTTACCAAGGGACTTGTTACTGGGGGGTTTCCGAATGACAATAGTCAAAATTTAGCACCAGTAGGTGCTAGGATAGGTCATGGTGCTACTCTTGGTGCAGAGGACGACTTAACTACATTACATAAAGATCGAGCTGCACGCACAAATTTTCAAGCTGCCTTTGATGCGGCCATTAACCAAACAGAACATGAATGGTGTCGAATGCTTCACCTGACTAAAGATAAATTTGGATTTGCTGGTTCTAGTATTCCTATGGCACTTTGGGTTGATCCTAGTGGCAGTCCCCATCCTACCAGCACGGCTTGTTCTACCACTGGAACTGGGACACAGAGCGTACAGGTTACCATCAAAAGCATTAAGGTTTTAAACGATACTGATCCTGACAAGGGGGATCGAGGGGAATTAAACTTTCCTTTCGTTCTCTATCGTAAAGATTTCACTAAGTCTGTTCGTACCAACCCTGAAGTCCATTCAATTTCAGTTGAATCAGGCAACCATGTTCCTAAAGCAGCCCTTCCTGCACCTTTAACTTTAGACTTAAATAACCTCAATGATCTAGTAATAACCCTTCAGGCTTGGGATGATGAGGATCCTAATCCTGAGAATCCAGATCCATCTTTAGATGGTACATTTAACATGGGCGACGATGTTTTAAAAGGTATCACTGACTTTTTTCCAGGTCCACTCCAACGCAAAGTTAATCTAATTACTCCAGGAGGTGCAAAAAGTGATTTAGAAGTTTGTTTAGAAATTACTGTCTTAAGTAATTTAGCACCACAACAAGTCGAATCAGAAGGCTGTCTTGATTTTGGAGATGCACCAGATAGCTACAAAACTTTATTAGAGTCAGATGGTCCACGCTACCAAGAGGGCGATGCTCAAAGACTTGGCTTGGACTGGGATGACGAATGGGATGGTCAACCTACACCTCTGGCTAATGGTGATGATCGTTCTTTGAAGTGTAGTTGTAGTCGTGATTTAGATGATGAAGATGGGGTCATTTTTGGACATCGTTGGGTTGATGTATTTTTCCGTCTTGATCGTTCTGAACAAGATCAGTATAATCTCAGTGCTTGGTGGGACATCAACAAAAATGATTTTTTTGATCATCCTTCTGAACGTAAAATCTTTGACAATTTCACTATTTCTGATCTCTTACTGGTTGACGAGGATGCCAATCTTTATACCAAGCGTTATTTCCTAGATTTTGACCCGAAAGACTATTTCAGTCGCTTTCGTCTAACTTTTGACCCAACAGAGGAAGTATTGCCTTGGGGAGAAGTTTTATCAAGTGATGGCATTTCTCATGGAGAAGTTGAGGACTATGCACCTGTCCCCGAACCCAGTTCAATTTTAGGACTCTTCGCCCTTAGTGGACTAGGATTAACTCAACTTCGCAAAAAACGCCAATAATTTAACGTAGGGTGGGCATTGCTCACCTGACTACTATTCTATTTACGGATATAATATGAAAATAAGTAATCAAAGAGATAACAGATAATATTACCTTCCAAAGACAAGTGAGTAATAAAATAAGTCCAGTTTAATTATGGATAAATAATCAGTTATTTTTTTGTAGTTATCTTATTTCTAATAGTAATTGGTTGACTGGAATATTAAGAATTTATTTCAATGTCCTCACATAATCTCCCGAAAATATAAAATTGTTCGAGAAGACAAATTTACGTTAAAATATAGATGAGGAATTGATTGTAGAAAAAATACTCAATAACTCCACGGCTAAAATTTTAAGATGCAAAGCCTTAGCCTAGAAATTGTTAAAAAAAATAAAAAAGATTACACTCCCTTTGATCATGGACGGAAAATGGCAAATTGGTTGTTTATTGGGCATTCCCCTTTATCTTGACTCTTCTTGGTTTTTTATTTTGGGATTAGTTACTCTAGTCAATTCCCAAGAAATCACCCAACTTAACCTAGTGGGAAACTTATCATGGTTAGCCTGGGTCGCAGGGCTAATTTTGGCTTTATTCCTCTTTATTTCCGTACTTCTCCATGAATTAGGTCACAGTTTAGTGGCATTGTCTCAAGGGATCAATGTTAACTCGATCACCCTATTTTTGTTTGGGGGAGTGGCCGCCATCGAAAAAGAATCAGAAGATCCCATCGGTGCGTTTTGGGTAGCCATGGCTGGTCCGTTGGTGAGTTTAGGATTATCTCTTTTCTTATTTACCCTGTCCTCTAGTCTTCCCGCTTCTAATCAGTCAGATACCATCGGTCATCTTATCCGTTACATGATAGAAGATACCGCAAGAATTAATCTCGTGCTAGGGATTTTTAACTTAATTCCGGGACTACCTTTAGACGGGGGACAAGTGTTGAAAGCCATTGTCTGGAAACTAAAAGGCGATCGCTTTACAGGAGTCCGTTGGGCGGCGGCCAGTGGTCAATTAATCGGTTGGTTGGGCATTAGTTTTGGTCTATTGTTAATTTTCTTAACAGGAAGCTTAAGTGGACTCTGGATCGTTTTTATCGGCTGGTTTGTCCGACGCAATGCAGAAAATTATCAACGCATTACTCAATTACAAGAAAGTCTTCTAACCATCAAAGCAAGTGATATTATGACCCGCGAGTTTCGGGTGGTTAATGCTCATTTAAGCTTAATTCAATTTGCTCAAGATTATTTGCTTAGTGAACTTCATGATCACATTGTTTATTTTGCTGCATCAGAAGGACGGTATCGGGGATTAATTGTCATTGAAGACTTACAAAATATTGAGCGCAGTCAGTGGGACACTATAACCGTGTGGGATATAGTTCATCCCTTGAATACCATTCCTTCAGTGGTGGAAAAAACCCCTGTGGTTACCATCATTGAGAAACTAGAAGCCATCAACGAGCGTTTCATTACCGTCTTATCCCCGGCCGGTGCGGTTGCAGGGATTATTGATCGGGGGGATATTGTCAAAGCGATCGCGACTTATCATCAATTACCCATTCCCGAAAGCGAAATTAAACAGATCAAAGAAGAAGGTACTTATCCGGATTATTTACAACTACCGGCGATCGCCAAAACCCTTGACGGGGTAGACGCTCATGATGAAATAGTTACAACGCACAGAACTGGAGGTTAGTGTATTTTATAGATGGCCAAAACCATCTTATTTAGGATCATTTTTTGAGAAAAGTTTTAACCCAGAGGATGAGATAATAATTAAATGGGTAGATATAGGGCAAAATGAGTCAGGAAAATTCTGCATCAGAGTCTAACTTATCTAAAACCACCATTATTGCCATCATTAATGGAAAAGGGGGTGTAGGTAAGACGACCACAGCCGTCAATGTGGCCGCTATTTTGGCGGAAAAGCAAGACGTTTTACTGGTGGATGCTGATCCCCAAGGTTCGGCCAGTTGGTGGACCCAACGAAGCAAAGAGGGAATGGATTTTGATTTAACAGAAGAAAATAATCCCATAATCTTGCAAAAACTGCGTAAAGTTGAAGAATATGATTTAATTGTTGTGGATACTCCTCCAGCCTTACGCTCAGAAGCTCTAAAATCCGTTATCACCTGTGCAGACTATATTATTTTACCCACACCGCCAGCGGCCATGGATTTAACTGCCCTCATCGAAACGGTTAAAACGGCAGTGATGCCCTTAAAGGTCGCTCATCGGGTATTATTAACAAAAGTAGACTCTCGCAGTTTGAAAGAAACCCTAGAGGCTCAAAACACTTTATTGGAATTAGGAATTCCCGCTTGTCATGCCTTTGTTCGTCAATACAAAGCTCACGAGCGAGCGGTTTTAGACGGGGTTCCCATCACTGAATGGCGCGGCAAAAATGCCAAAGAAGCCCAAGCTGATTATCGTCGAGTCGTAGAAGAACTACAACGGGATTGGAATCAATTATGACAACAAAAAAGTTATCAGATTTAATACAAGAAGAAGTAAAAAACAAGTCAGAAACCGTTTCTGAAACAGATAAAACACCTACGGTTCCTAGTAATCGTACGCGCATGACTAAAGCACAATTAGATGAACTCATCACCGAGTTAAACCAAGCTTTAGAACAAGAAAAACAACAAGTCGATATGTTACAAACTCAGGTTAAAACCTTAGCAAGCGAAATCAAAGAAGAAAGGGAATTAAATAGTCGTCTGCAAAACGAACTCAAGGAAGCAGAAGACTATCAATCTCAATTGAACGAGCAAAAACAATTAGTAGAAAAACTTTATACTCAATTACAACAAAAAGAAGAATTAGCAATTGAATTAGCCGAAAAAAATGAACTAATTTCTTCTTTACAGGCTAAACTACAAGACAAGCCCCAACCCCTTGCCAAAACGGCTTCGTCACAAGAATTGGTAGTAAAAGAAACCGCTCTAACCCGACAAGCCAAAGAGTTAGAACCTTTTGCTGCTCCTGCTTCAGCCAGCAAACCATTGACTAATGAAGATATTGGCTGGTTTGACTAATGAATGTAAAATTAAAAATGTAGAATTTAGTTATTTTTTTCGTTGAAACAATCATAATGGTTCAACTGTGGAGAATCCCCAGTAAACTTTTAACCCAAACTCATAATGACTATGAGTTTGGGAGATCAGATGGAGGATCATCAAGAACAGAGCCAAGCTTATCAACCAAAGAATAGTAACGAACATTAATACTATCAAGAGTATGATTCAAACGCTCATTATCAGACTGTAAACGCTGGACTTCCTGTTGAGATAAAGTAAGCTCAGATTGCTTAGCATTTAACTTTTCCCAATTAGATTCCTTAAGCTCATCTAAAACCCTTTGATGACTCTCAATTAAAGTATTTTGAACCTCAACCTCACGGTTAA